>Ga0208902_1000487_pt1 | contig 20600 bp, 19 predicted proteins | sample AntAceMetag02UKH_FD_184767 | JGI IMG/M metagenome (GOLD analysis project Ga0208902, IMG submission 184767) | Saline lake microbial communities from Ace Lake, Antarctica - Antarctic Ace Lake Metagenome 02UKH (SPAdes) (version 2) | ecosystem: Environmental > Aquatic > Non-marine Saline and...
ATTCCCAACGGGTTATCCAATATCATCTCAATGATCTCATTGCTTGTTTCCTCGTCAATATCAATGACCTTTCTGAAGTCATAATCCGTGATGGCCTCATATTCGATTTCAACATTATACCTTTCACTGGCCGTTTTAACAAAAGCCCTAAAGGTATCGGCTATCACCCCATCGATATCAAAGGCCAGTTCGTGAGGTAAGATCTTACACGTTCCTACTTTCATTTCATAGTCCTTAAAGGTCCAAACACCAGAATCGTCCATCCACAAATTTCTGTTCAAAAATGATAACCATTAACATCCCCACACGCAAGCTTTTTCATCTTCATTGAGGCCGATTAATGAAAATGATACATTAGCCCTTGAAAATTTAGCGTAGGACGGGTAATGAATAGGTTGTTCTTAAGGCCATGTCGCCAAAAAATCTCATAGATCCTGGGGATAGCTCAGAATCAAAACGGGAACAAAAGGAACAACTTATGAACAGTGTCCCTGGATTAAGCAATAATACCGACAAGAGAACGGCTTGCGAGGCATTTAACATATTCAGAGGCTCCTTTTACAGTTACCTCGACAGAAGGATCAGTCCCAAAAAGTTAACAGCGCGAACCCTGTGCATTGCTGTGATGCTCGCAATACTTCTATTCTTGGTGGCGGTTGACCATTCCTTAGGTGCAACAAAGCCTTCCTTCCAGGTCTGGCTCGCGGATGTACGGAAAGAAGCCCTGTCGATCGGCGTTTCTGAGGAAACCCTGAATAGCGCTCTCAGGGACCTCCGGCCGATACCTCTGGTCATTAAGCGCGATCGCTCTCAGCCTGAATTCAAGCTTACTCTCGACGAATACCTAAATCGGGTGGTTACTGAAAGGAGAATCTGGGAAGGACGAAAAAAACTTCACAAGCACAGGGATCTTCTCACACGCATTTCGAAACAATATGGCGTTCAACCTGAGTTTGTTATAGCCCTTTGGGGTATTGAGACGCGTTACGGGCAGCGCACCGGCAGTTTTCCGGTCCTTGCAGCGGTAGCCACGCTTGCATATGACGGGAGGCGCAGCAGGTATTTTCGTAGGGAGTTCCTCAACGCTCTTAAGATACTGGATGATGGCCATATTTCAGTGGAAAATATGAATGGATCATGGGCGGGCGCAATGGGGCAGGTTCAGTTTATGCCATCATCGTTTCAAAGCTATGCTGTAGACAATGATGGGGATGGCAGGATCGACATCTGGAATAATGTGGGCGATGCTCTCGCTTCTGCCGCCAATTACCTGGCCCGGTCAGGATGGGAAGGGGCTCAGGGGTGGGGCCAGGAGATACAACTGCCTAAAGGATTCAACAAAAAGCTTATCAATAGCCGTATAAGAAAGTCTCTCAGTGAATGGCAGCGGCTGGGTGTTTCCGGCAAAGGATTCCAGCAAAACCCCAACTTGCAGGCAGCCATAGTGCAGCCGGACGGGCAGGGTGGCCGCACGTTCCTGACGTATTCCAACTATCGCGTGATTCTGAAATGGAACCGCTCAAACTTCTTCGCAGTGGCAGTAGGAACCCTCGCCGACAGGATAGGCGCCCCTTAGACAGTTACCAGATAGATTTTGTGCAAAAAAACGGTCTGGTTTAATGGAAAAAGACGGGAACAACTGGATGAATGGGAATGACGACAACGTTGGTTAAGGGGGATATAGGGAATGAAAGTGGCTTTAACCGTCTGGGAAAATCGTATTTCTCCGGTTTTCGATTGTGCACAGATGTTATTTATTGTAGACATTATTGAGCGCAGGGCAACCGGCGGGCATTTTGAGCCTTTTCATTGCGAGACGCCTTTTTCGCGGCCGCTAAGCTGTCCGACCTGCGAATAGAGGTTTTGATTTGTGGCGCTGTCTCAAATCTGTTTGCCAGTATAATTGAGACCCGGGGTAAAGGCATGGGACGTGGAATGGTCGGATCAGCACCAGGTGGTTCTAAACAGAAATAAGGTCTTGATTACCCAGGAACTAAATAAAACAGTAGATGCAATCGTGAAAGTGACAAAGACCGGGCAGGGATGGTCCCTTCGCAAGAAAAGGAGTAAAGCATGATTATCAGTATAGCAAGCGGAAAAGGTGGTACGGGAAAAACGACTGTGGCTACTAATCTGGCCGTTTCTCTTGGATCCGATGTCCAGATCTTGGACTGTGATGTGGAGGAACCTAATTCGCATCTCTTTATTCAGCCTACCATTGAAGAGGTTGAGACCATCACCACCCCTGTTCCCGAGGTGGATATGGAAAAATGCAACCTGTGCGGAAAATGCGGGGAATTAGGCGTTATTGAAAGGGGACATAGAAATGGCATAGAATTTGTCCATGGTAAATTGAGGGTTGGCGAGGCCATGTCCCCCCCTCTGATAAGAAAGGTGCGAGGATATGCCCGGCCTGGCATATTGACAATCTCAGTTCAATGAAAGAGATCGTCATCATAAGCGGTAAAGGCGGGACAGGAAAGACCAGTATTGTTGCTGCGTTTGCCTCATTGGCCGAAAACAAAGTCCTTTGTGATGCAGATGTGGACGCTGCAGATCTTCATCTGATCATGAACCCTGAGATCAAAGAACGCCATGATTTTGAATCCGGGCATACAGCGATCATTAATCAGGATAAGTGCACGGAATGTGGCATTTGCCGGGACTTGTGCAGGTGGGATGCAATTATGGAAGATTTTGTTGTGGAAGAAAAAATCTGGACTTGCTTCTTACAGACGGACCACCGGGGATAGGTTGCCCGGTCATTGCATCTCTCGGCGGGGCCGCGTCAGTGCTCATCGTGTCAGAGCCTACGGTTTCGGGAAGACATGATATGGAGCGTGTAGCCGAGTTAGCCGCATTTTTCAAGATTCCGACCATGCTTTGCGTTAATAAATTTGATCTCAACCCGGATCAGGGGGAGGCCATTGAGGCCTTTGCACGAGAAAAAAATATAAACGTGATAGGGAGGATCCCCTTTAATCCTGCCTTCACCAAGGGGATGGTTCAAGGCAAGACCATCGTTGAATTTGACGGCAGGTCTGAAGGTTGCGAAGCAGTCAAAAATATATGGGAAAACCTGGTAAAGGATTTATAGGTGTGGGAATCTGCGGATTAAGGGCTCGCGCAAAAATAACTCTTTACATTTTCACATCCCATCTTCCTTGAGAGCGCCGAAGAAAGCTTTGCAGGGTTGATTCAGGGTTTAAAGTTCACGGTTTAGGGTTCAGAGGTTTGGAGCCTTTACAGGCTAAAGGGGAAGTGCCATGAGTGTCGCCGCAGCAAGAAAGATAGAGCATCCTATCAAGGAACCAAAAGGTCTCTCCTCCAGGATCGAGTGGCTGAGAAACTACTACTTCAGAGGGACTGAAAGAAATTGGAACAATGAGTTTACCGCCTGGACCACGGGGACGCCCTGGGATCTGCAGTTCAATGAGATGACCTACTACATTGTGCCCGAGACATACACCCTCCTCCAGACCCTGGGTGGAACCTATCATCAAGCCGCAAGGAAGATCGACCTCCATCAAGACTTCTGGTCGTGGTCCCTCCCGGAGAGAAAGGCGTGGTTTCTCAAGGAAGTCATGGTGAGCTACCTGCCACAGGAGATACTCCCGGGAGATCTGATTGCCGGCGGGCGGTTTAATGTGCAGACATCCATGTGTTTTACTAAGAAAGAACGTAGGGAATATGACAGGCTGATCCTCGGGAAGAAGGGTGCCCGGGCAACCATGAAGCGATTCCACGATCATGGGTATGGAAACGCGGGCGCCACCAGCGGACATCTCATACCCGGGTACGAGCGGGCCCTTATCTTGGGCTGGGAAGGGATTTATAATGATCTGAAATCCTGTTACGACCGCCTCAACAAAAACGAACAACAAGGGCCTAAAGGAGCACAGCTCAGGGCCATGATGACGGCTGCGACCCTGCCCCGGGATCTGGCAGAAAAGTATGCCGCAATTTGCAGGGACTTAGCCGCAAAAGAAAATGACCCGGACAGAACAGATGAGTTATTTCAGATGGCCGCGAATCTCGAGAGGGTTCCCTGGAAACCCGCAAGGACTTTCTGGGAGGCGATGCAGGCCCTCTGGATCAACCATATGCTGATCATGAGCGATGAGAACTACCCCGGACCGGGGGTTTCTTTTGGGAGGATCGACCAGTATCTTTTCCCCTACTGGGAACGTTCCTTAGCCGACGGGATGGAGCGGGAGTTCGGCAAAGAGATCATGAAGTGTTTCTGGGTGCATTGCAACACGGTCTATGATGCCATGATCCGCAACGGCAACCAGGGGATTACTGCAGGGTTTGGACAACTCATTACCCTTTCAGGAATGGGGATGGACGAGCAGGACATGACGAACGACCTCACCTACGCGTTCCTCGAGGTCATCGACGAGATGACCCCTATCCTTGAACCCAAGCCGAATGTGAGACTCCACCGAAAGTCTCCAGACGCCCTCCTGGACAAACTCGTGGAGATGATCTCATCGAGCCAGGGTGCCCCGTTTCTCTTGAATTTTGATGAACGATCCATGGCAGGTATGATGCTCGAAGCCAAAAAAGCCGGAATTTCTCACCTGATCCACGAGAACAATGTCCATGATTATGCGCCGGTGGGCTGTCTTGAAAATACCATGGTGGGGAACGACAGATCAGGAACCGTGGATAACAATCTCAACCTGCTCAAGGCGGTGGAACTTGCACTCACCGGTGGGAAAGATCTTCTACCGTATGTCAATCCCATGACCGGCAAAGAGGAAGCGATTAGCCAGGACGGCCCGGAGACCGGGGATCCCTCCGAATTCGCGAATTGGGATGAATTCTGGAAGGCCTATGAACAACAGACCGTTTATATTATAAAGAAGTGCGTGGATACCTACGAGGTGTCAGAGGCAATCCGGGCGAGGTTTTTCCCCACACCCTACCTCTCCTGTCTGATAAAGGGATGTGCGGAAAAAGGGCTCGATATCACCCAGGGGGGTGCGGAGATCAGTCTGACAACATTGGAGACCGTCACATACGCCACAACGGTTGATTCCCTCCTTGCCATCAAGCACCTGGTTTATGACACCAAAGAATGCACCGTCGGAGAACTGGTCAATGCCTTGAAGGCAAACTGGGTCGGACACGAGATCCTTCAGGCCAAGGCAAAGCACCGGGCGCCCAAATATGGCCGGGACGATGACGCGGCTGATCTGATGGCCAAAAAAGTGATGAATCTCTGGTGTGAAGCGTGCTGGCAGCACAAGACCCGGTCCACCTGCCGACAGTTCAGGCCGGGGATGCTGAGTTGGAACTACTGGGCCGGGGATGGATACGTCATGGCCGCAAGTGCGAACGGCAGACCCAAGGGCCAGTTTCTCTCCAATGCCATCTGTCCTGCCAACGGTGCCGATATCTACGGACCCACAGCCAATGCCAACTCGGTAGGCAAGGTCTTAGGCGGCAAGGCCTTTGATGGAAAGGGTGACTGGGGCGAATATCTCAACAGCCTCCCCAACGGCGCCAGCCATACCATAACCTTCAATCCTCACATGATCAGAGATCGCGAACACAGGGATAAGTTCAAGGCGTTTCTGAAGGGATATGTTGAAAACGGCGGCACTGCTTTGCAAATAAATATGCTCGATTCTGACATGCTCCGCGATGCACAGAAACACCCCCAGGACTATTGTCACCTGTTAGTAAGAATCACCGGGTACAACGCCTACTTCACGTCGGTCGGCAAAGAACTTCAGGATGAGGTCATCGCCAGGATCAGCCATAATAAACTCTAACTCAAGTTTCGCCTCCTGTTTTTATGTAATTTCTGGAGATTGTTGGCTTTTGCAATAGGTCCATGTGCAAGTCAGAAGCCAGAATATAGCAGTTATTCCAATCCCTTCTGAATTCTGAATTCTGACTCCTGGGTTCTATTTTTCGGCTGCAGAGCGAAAGACGATGAATGACACTTCAATCCTGAAAGACATCAGTTCGAATAACCAACACAGGGATAAAGAGGCGTGTGAACCGGTGCCCATGCCCCAGGGCGCCCTCTTCGAGATTCAGCGGATGTCTACCGAGGATGGTCCAGGGATCCGGACAACGGTCTTTTTAAAAGGCTGCACTCTTCGGTGCTCATGGTGCCACAACCCTGAGAGCATATCCCCGCACCCCCAGATCCAGTGGATAGGCTCAAGGTGTATCGGTTGCAAGACCTGCTTGGAGGTGTGCCCCAATAACGCCCTCTCATTTACACCGGACGGCGTGTCAATAGACAGAAAAGTGTGTCAGATCTGTGGTTCCTGTGCTGAAGCGTGCCCATCCACTGCACTGGAACTGCTCGGAAAAAGATGGTTCGCTGATGATCTGATTCATGAAGTCATGAAAGACAGGACGTTCTTTGATAAATCGGGCGGCGGTATAACCGTGTCCGGTGGTGAGCCGACCCTGCAGACGAAGTTTACCGGTGCATTTCTAAAAGCCCTCATGGGAAAGGGAATTCATACGGCATTAGACACCTGCGGTTTGTGCGCTGAAGAATCGCTTGCAGCGCTTCTCCCTTATGCAAGCTTAGTGCTCTATGATATAAAAGAGATCGACCCTGAGATACACAAGGCATTTACCGGAAGCACCAACGACAAGATCCTCAGTAATCTCGTTTACACATCGGAATTTATAAAAACCCATATTTATCCAAAAGATCTCTGGATACGGACGCCCATTATTCCGGGTGCCACGGCAAGGGAAGAGAACATCAGGGGGATCGGCAGATTCATCGCATCGAACTCAGGCGATCTGGTAAGCCGGTGGGAGCTCTGTACGTTCAACAACCTCTGCAGGGACAAATACATCCGCTTAGGTCTGGACTGGGGCTTCAAGGAAACAGAACTGCTGGACCGATCGTTGATTACGCGGCTTGCGGATGTGGCTAAAAACTCGGGTGTCAATCCGGATATCGTTCACTGGAGCGGATCGACGAAGGATTGATGTTTGAAATCTGCAATCCAAAATCAACCAGATAGGAGCCACACCGTGGGAAAAAAATCGTTCAGCCAAGAGGAGATCCAGGCCTTCCGGCCCGCGGAAAAGATCGGTCTCGTCGCTTCAATAGACCCTTCAGGGCTTCCTCATATCACGCTTATAACCTCGATTATGGCTGCGAATCCCACCCAGATCACGCTCGGGGAATTCTGTAAGGGAAGAAGTAAGCAAAATATTCAGAAAAACCCGAACATCGCTTTCGTCATTATGACCTTAGACAAAAAGATATGGAGAGGAAACGCAAAATGGACACACCTCAAACAGGAGGGGCCGGAGTATGAGATGTATAACCAGATCCCGATGTTTCGGTATAACGCCTATTTCGGGATAAATACCGTCCATTATCTGGATCTCATCCAGACCTCGGACAGTCAATCCCTTCCAATGTCACAGATCGTCAGGGCGTCTATTCTCACCCGGCTAACAAAAGGTGGGGCCAGGACGCGCAAAAAGGAACGGATGCTCAAACCCTTTGCCGAAGCCCTGTTCAACAAGATGGATTCCCTGAAATTTATTGCCTACGTGGGTAAAGACGGGTTTCCGGTCATAATTCCGGTTGTCCAGTGCCAGGCCGCTGACAGCACTCGGCTCGCTTTCTCACCTGGTGCATACAAAGAGGAGATCCTCAATATTCCGAGAGGGACCCAGGTCGCCGTGTTCGCAATTACCATGGGCATGGAAGACGTCCTCATAAGGGGGATGTACACCGGTATTCAGCGCTTCAGATGTATTTCATTAGGGATCGTTGACATTGAATGGGTCTACAATTCCATGCCCCCGTGTCACGGCCAGATCTATCCTGAGTTGGAGCTGAACCCGGTCGTCAATTTCTAAGAAATAGTTTCAACGTATCCGGAAAAGTCTACTCTTGACTCTTATTTGGTTCCTCTTACCAGTGAACCCCTTATACGGATGCCCCTCACTCCTGATGAATCTCTCCCACAACCTGATCTATGTTGCGGCTCAACTCAAATAGGTCTTTCAGGTCAGGAGGGGCGTATGTCTCTGCACTTGGGTCTGGGCCGACCCTGAAAAAATATCTGCTCCGCCAAAAGAGAATGAACGAATTATCCGTCCACGCTGCGCTGCCGATCCCTTCGACCTTGCGCCCGCTCTTTCGGCTGTACACATGAAAAACCCTTCCGGCCCCATTGGAAGAACCCATGTCATAAACTTCAACGAGGATCAGCTTATCGGTCCCAGGTTTCCGGTAACGCTCCGTATAAAGCACACTAAACCCCAGAGGCAAATAGATCTCGGCCTCACCATCCATATAGTCGAAAATATTATCCCTATTGTATACCTCTGTGGGGCCACGCTGCACGAATTGTTTCAGACCGAGGCCGTGGAGAAAAGGGTTCTCATACCGTGGGCAACAGCCAATTGCGAGAGAAACGGCCATAACCGCTATTAATAAAAGTAGGATGTGCAAACAGATGCTTCTATATCTGGTCCTGTCCATTTCAATTGTGCCTTTGAACATTTATAAAAGGGCTCGCAGTGGCCGGGCTATCCGAAGAGAGATATTTTCAATTAAGGTTCAACGATTTTTCCGCCGTTCGGCAGATCTGACTCGGTATATCCGAAATCGGTGAGCATGCGACGCGTCGTCTCTATGTCCGGTTTCCAGCCCATTTTTTCGCTCCTGAACTTAGTGGCAACCAGATAATCAACAATCGGTGACATCACGCCCATGGCGAGGAAATTGGGTTGATGGCTCGGAGCACAGGTCGGGCCGTCTTCGCTGGCCCAAAGGGCATCGACGAAACAGAGCTGTTGTCGCGGATAAAGGACTTGGCCAGATCGGGGGTCCATTGGACCGAGGATCTCAGGGGTCTGGTTGATACCCATAAGGTAGTCTACACTCCCTATCCAGTGTCCATAAGAGGGAGAAAAGGTGCCGAAATGATTTTTCATTGTCATCGTGAATCCACCGAAACGGCTGCTGTGCCCTTTACACATGGCCACGTTAATGAGGATGTCTACGTTCCCGTTAACAAGGTATTTGAGACATTCCGATTTATCTTCACCCCCCTTCCAGGGTCTGGGGATCTCTGTGTAAGTATTGCTACCGCCCCATCTATCTTCAATCCGGCACCCATCGGGCAGATCCGCAAAAGGGGTGTCCTTCCTCATGTCGCTACCATGGCAGGCATCGTAGATGTGTATATTGCCGGGTTTCACGCCGATCATATCTGTGAGTGTGTGGCAGATCTTAGACATAACAGCACTGCGGGTGTGCTGAACGCCTATATTGTTGGTCTTGATGGCCACAACCGTCTCGGACCAGGGCTTACGAGGGGGGCGGACAAAAATGGTCTCCCAGGCTTTTCCCGGATCTCCTGATTTTGTGAGTGTGCATGCCAGTCTGTCAATATTTTCCCAGACCACCTTTTGTTTTACCAGTTCATCCTGGCGGGACCAGGGGGCTTTGGGTTCCACTCCCTTTGTCATGCCGGGATCGGTGATACCGACGACACGGAGATTATCGACATTCGGATGGATAACCGTTTTTCTTGCCCAGGCCGCACGTGACCGCCGGATAAAGACAAGGGGAAATGCCGTGATGCCTGCGCCTATGATTGCTGCGTGTTTTACAAACCGTCTTCTCGAGATCATGCTCTGAATCAACCTCTCTTATCCTATTTCTCTTTCCACACAGGACTTCGTTTCTCCTTAAAGGCACTTATACCTTCCTTGGCATCTTCTGTTGAGCAAAGACGAGCGAAAGCTTCGTTCATATATTCGAATGCCTTGTAATAATCTAAATCTGCTACTGCATAGAATGCCCCTTTGGCGATCTGTAGGGCTATGGGACTCTTTTGGGCCAGAATTGCGGCCCAGTTGCGGGTTTCCTTGTCTATGTCGGCTTCAGGTACCACTTTGTTAACAAGCCCCATTTGCAAGGCCTCCTGGGCGGTTATCAAATTGCCGTAAAATAATAATTCAAGGGCCCGCTTCCTCCCTATGGACCGGGTAACCGGCACTACCGGCCCAATGCAGTTTAGACCAACATTGATGGCGGTTAGACCCAAACGTGCTTTCTCACTTGCAACGGCAAGGTCGGCGGCTGCTACCAGACCGGCTCCATTTGCTGCAGCAACTCCGTGGACTTGAGCAATAACAGGTTTATTCATACGGCTAATCGTAACGAGTGGATTCTCCATGCAGTCAACCCAATCGCGATATTCCATAACACTTTTATCAAAAAAATCGCTGACATCAATACCCGCACAAAATGCCTTGCCAGCTCCTTTAATGATAATAACTCGCACCTCTTTTTCAGAGTCAAGTTCCTGAAACGCTTGGCTGAGTTCTGTTGCAAGAGGGATAGTGAACGTATTAAGATTATTCGGGCGGTTAAGTGTTATTTCAGCGACAAAATCATCCCCAGTTTCAACGATAATGTTTTCGTAACTCATGGTATTAATCCTTTCTTGAATATAAATTGTTTACCGATTCAGCCCTTTTACAAAAATTGTTGTCAGGCTTTTTGCTACATTTTCTGTTATAGGTGTTTGTTCAGGGACGGTTTCCCCTACCGGTCCGCCAGTGGGACGAGCACATCCAACCTTTAGTTCTTCTGCCATAGGCCCTCCTTCTTCTGAATTACTTGGTTTCTTAGTTTACTAAAATCCGGGGTTATCCAGTGAGACCTTTGCAAAACGCCCCCTTTCGTAGTCTGCGCTTATCTGGCCCCCCGCCCCTTGGGCCTACGCCCAGGAGGGAAGAAAAGAGGAGATCTTTGATGCCCTGGACATGGCACATCACTACCTCATTCAACAATATGAGTCAAGAGTGGACCCCATATACACTGCACGGAGCAGGAGGAGTTCTTAGAACTGTCTTCAAGCCGACCAGACGATTTCGCCGTCCACCACGGTCATGACAAAGGGGATTTCCGGCACCTCTTCAGGTGCGACCTCTCGCGGATCAGCGGCCATTACGGTAAAATCCGCTCTTTTACCAATCTCAATGGTCCCGTTAAAGGCTTCGTCAAAAGAAAGGTAGGCCGAACCACGCGTATAAAGCAGGATTGCCTCGTCCATGGTCAGGGCCTCGTCCGGCCCCAGAGCCTCGCCAGCGGGGGTCCGGCGCAGCACGGCGTCTCGAAGCCCCACTCGCGGGTCGAGATTGGCCACGGGGCAGTCCGAACTGCCCCCGAGCGTCATTCCGGCCCGGAGCATGCTCTTGAAGGGGTAGAGTTGATGCGCCAGTTCAGTGCCAAAGGTTTCAAGAAAGCCGTCTCCCAGTTCCCCTAAGAAAACTGGCTGGACCGAGGCAAGGATATTCATGTCTGCCGCCCGTCTTAAAAGGTCAGGGTAGAGGCAGCCCGCATGTTCGATGCGGTGGCGAGGAGGATTGTCGGATTTGGGACCTAAAACCGCCTCGTAGGCGTCCAGGGTGTCGCTAATCCCCTCATCTCCCTGTGCGTGGATAGCGATCTGGTATCCCAGGGCGTGGTACCCTTTTACCTTATCGATCAACCCTTCGCGACTCTGTATCTTGAGTCCTTTATCATGGGGTGGCGTAAGGTAGGGCGTTCCCACTGCAGCGGTGCGGTTCGACATACCTCCGTCTGCGAAGAGCTTGATAGGCCCTATCCTGAGCTTTCCGCAGCCGAATCCGGTCTTAATCTCCGAACCGGTCAAGGGCTCGGCCATAGGGGCATAGTTCATGGTGTAGATGCGGATCTTGAGCCGGCCGGCAGCCAGCGTCTCCTGGTACATATTCAGGGTGGGCGGCACGACCAGTGCGTCGCCTGCAAAGACCAGGCCCATCTGGCTAAACTTCTCCACAGTCCTTTCACATAGTTCTATCCGTTCATGGGTGCTCATGGCGGCCAGGTCCTCGAAGAAGAGCTTGTTAAAGACATCCATCATGGCCTGATCGTGAAGCACGCCGTTCGGCTCTCCGGATTCAGGGTCTTTTACAATGATGCCCCCTTGAGGATTGGGGGTTTCCCGGGTAATGCCCAGGTGTTTCAGGGCGGGGCTGTTGAGGACGCAGGCGTGAAGAGAGGTGTGGAAGAGGATGACGGGATGCCCTGGGCTTACCTGGTCGAGATCGTTCCTTGTGGGGTGTCTGTTTTCCGCCAGAAAGTATTCGGCGTATCGGGAGCCTTTTATCCAGGTCCCGGGCGGGACTTTTTCGACTTCCATTCGGACCCGGTCGAGTATATCGTCCATTTTTCGGACATTGTTAGGGGCCAGGTCGATGCCGTCTGTCAGGTAGCCGTACATTGGCAGATGGTTGTGGGCCTCCATAAACCCTGGGAACATAACGGCCCCTTTCAGGTCCACCACTTCGGCTTTGGGCCCGGCCAGTTTCCGCACTTCGGCTTCAGTGCCGAGCGCAGTGATGAAGCCATTACTCGCGCCAACTGCCGTACAGGTGATACCGGCATCGTCGAGCGTGTTTATCTTGCCGTTTATGAAAATGATGTCCATATTAAACCCTAACGTTGCATAAATCTTCGGCCCAAAAACGCTACGCTCGCTCTATATCAGGCCATCAAGAAACGCTGGTCCATTTTCAAGACCTCACCGTATGTTCAATACGCTTTCATCCTTGAAAACGGCCCATCGTCCCTTGCTGACCTAATCTAAAACGTTTTGAACTCAAATTTTATACAACGTTAGGGTAAAGTCTCCTCATGCGCACTTGGGCTCTCAGTTTCTCAATATTTTTTCTCAATTGTCGATCCCCTCCCCGCCATTGCCGACTCAGGCAAGGCAGACGGGGCATCCGGATATCGTATTCTCAGTGGCCCGGACATGGTACATCACTACTACATTCAACAATATGAGTCAAACAAAGACCCCTAAATCTCTACAGGGCACAACAGTCAACGGCAGCCCCCTCTTTACGGTTAGAAAAAAATTCGTCTTGACTTTAAAAGTCATTCCGCCTATATGTAAGCCTGAGTAAATCATAGTTTCTCCTTGAGGGACAACAAAGCTACAAGGGGTGCCGGGATACCGGCTGAGAATCACACCCTTACAAACCTGATCCGGATAATGCCGGCGGAGGGATGTGGCAACAGATGAAGAGCCCTGAGCCATGTTTCTTTTAAACGTGGCTCTTTTTTTTGGAGGTAAGGAATTATGAAATTAAATGATGTTACCATATCACGACTGATTATTGAATCCTACACGCGCAAATTGACGTCACTCCTTGAAGTGGATGTGGCCATGGTGGGAGCGGGGCCGGCCAATATGACGGCGGGTTACTATTTGGGAAAAGCCGGGTTAAAGGCGGTTATATTTGAATCCAAACTGGCACCGGGCGGCGGTATGTGGGGTGGCGGCATGATGTTCAATGAAGCTGTGCTGCAAAGTGATGCCACCCCTATCGCCGAAGAGATCGGCATTCGGTTTGTGGATCAAGGGGATGGATATTTCACCTTCGATACGGTTGAAGCGGCTTCACTGCTTTGCGCCCGGTGCGTTCGGGCGGGTACGGCCATTGTCAACTGTGTTCAGGTGGAAGACGTGATGTTCAGGGAGTCTAACGGCGAAAAAAGAGTGTGTGGCCTGGTCATCAACTGGTCCCCTGTCAAGAAGCTGAATCTTCCAGTGGACCCGTTAAGCATTCACGCCGCTTATGTCATTGACGGAACCGGGCATCCTGCCGATATTACCACAACTATCACCCGTAAAATGGGCGTCCGTTTGAACAATAAAACCGGGCAGGTGATAGGAGAACTCCCCCTGTGGGCGGAAGAAGGGGAAGAGTTCACAGTGGCCAATACCAATGAAGTCTTTCCGGGGCTGTTTGTGGCCGGCATGGCGGCCAACAATGCCTATGGCGGGCCACGTATGGGTCCTATTTTCGGGGGTATGCTGCTCTCGGGTAAAAAGGCGGCTGAAATGTTGATCGGCAGACTGAAACGGTAGCCTGAAGGCCCTGATAAATGGCGATCCGAGAAGGGGATTTTCAGGGATAGAATCAATTGGACAAGAAGGGGCTTTCTGGAATATCATGATCCAAGGTTTCACTCTCTTCCAACGGGCTCTTGGGAACTTCTAAACAGTACGTTTTTTTGCACATTTTTGTTGCAGAAACTACGAATAGAGAATGGAATAGTGAGCGAAAGAGTCAACAGCAGACCCCCATTGTACTGGTAAGTCAATCAAAGATTTGCCTTTTTTTTTTATGTCAATTGTTTGCTCTGCAAGCTCGGAAGACCGACTTTGATACGCAGTTTGTTGCATACCAGACACCCTGGCTCGAACCAACGACAAAGGACTGGCCGTGCTGCGTGGTGCTATCTGGGTATAACAGCAAGAATAACGAATGATGCCAAAGGTCTCGGACTATGAAGATGAAAAAGAAGACGAACATTTCATTAAGAAACCCTCTCACCATCTACGCCATCCTGATTACGTCCCTCTTTCTCTTGCCCACCTTATCTTTTGCGGACCAGTTCAAAGTTACCAAGGTCTATAATGGTAACACTGTCAAAGCGGTAGGCCATGAAATCGAAATCGATGTCCGTTTGGTTGGAATAGATGTCCCTGAGATATCCAAGAAGAAAAAGGACCCTGGCCAACCCTTCAGTCAACAGGCAAAGGAATTTTTGGCAGGGCTGGTATTGAATAAGACTGTCGATATCAGAGGGTACGGTCCGGAGCCAAATAACATGATTTTGGGGGTGATTTATTTGAAGGGCAAAAATATCAACCTTGAGATAGTTAAGGCCGGGTTGGCTGAGGTGTATCGAGGCATAGCTCCGCACAAGTTTCCTCTTCTTCCGTACTGGCAGACGGAAAAGGAGGCAAGAGATGATAGGAGAGGGATGTGGAGACTGGGGGATCAGTATGTCAGTCCAAAAGATTGGCGGAGGATGAATAAGTGAGTGATTTTAAACCCATTAACTTAAGAAAAGAGGGAATAGAATCATGGATGACCTGATTCTAAGGAGGAGTTATGAGGCTGCACCATGCTGCGCTGGTTTCCAGTTCAGAGGCAAACGCGGATAAATTCTATGAGGGCACACTGAAGCTGAGGAAGATCAAAACCTCTGTGCTTAAAAACGATCTTTCATTGAAAATATTTGAAATAGATGTCGAGTGCCCAATGATTCTTTACGGGAATGAAGACTTCGCTATCGAAGTCTTTATCACGGACCGGATTCCCAATGAAAAATTATCCCTCAGACATCTTTGCCTGGAAGTGGAAGACAGGGGAAAATTCCTGGAAAGCTGTCGATCTAACGGTATTGAGATAAACCTGTTTCCCAGGGGAGACTCACAAATCTGCTTTGTTCAGGATTTTGACGGGAACTTGTTTGAGATTAAATAACGGAGAAAATCTGAAGCTTGTAACAGGACCCGGGTGTGCTTTGCTCACGATTGTTCTCCGGCCCGTAGTGAGGAGCAGGTTTTCAATGTAAAAATAAGCAATATACATTAAAGGGAGGTAATCCGTGAAGACATACAAGACCATTTTAGTGGAAAAACGAGACCCGGTCGGGATAATCACCTTGAACCGACCCGAGAAATTAAACGCCATGAACCTGGAGATGAAGAATGAGATGTCCAATGCTTTGTCGGAAATGGAAGCGGATGACGACATCAGGGCTGTGATCCTGACCGGTGCCGGGAGGGCATTCTCATCCGGCCACGACAACGACGACCCCCTGGAGAATATGCCGGAATTCGCAAGCCTCAAACAGGAGGAAGTGCTTTTTACTCTTGACAAACCGACCATCGCCGCTGTTCACGGATATACCCTGGGCGACGCCATGCAGCAGGCCCTGCTGTGCGATATCATAATCGCCTCGGAAAATGCGACCCTCGGATTCATAGGACCCAAAGTCGGAGCTCTTTGTTACGGGGCATTTACGGTATTGCCCTCTATAGTGGGTCGTCATAAGGCCAACGAGCTGCTTTTCACATGCGATCAGATCAGCGCGGAAGAGGGTTACCGTATTGGTTTAGTGAACAAGGTGGTGCCTCACCACGAACTCATTCCGGCCGCCGTTGAGATGGCAGGGAAAATTGCCCAGTGGCCGCCGGTCTCCATCAAATATACAAAGCGAGCAATGCGCATGGCGGTGGCCAACGAGATCCATAAGGATGCCCTCAATGAAGGATGGCGTGCCATTCTGGAGGCCATGGCGGATCAATAAGATAGCTCAATTCTATCGAAACTGATAATATAAATCCACGCTCTTTTCCCTGGCAATTGACAAGATCGTATTGATGTATTTCTCCATCTCTGATGCGCATGCCAATTTCACCCATGCCTCCCCTTATACTTAAGGGCGTGGTGGGAAGTCGTGATGAGGGTGGTGGACGTTGGTGCAGAAAGTTCATAGTATATGAGTCAAGTCCCTACCGGTTCTTTTCCTGACCGGTTATTTGCCCTTACATCTTTCTGCGTGGACCCTTCAAGAGAGCAAAAGAGACCAGATTCACAAGCCCCCAGATACCCGAAGCCGATAAGTAATTTTCAATGGATCGATCAAAAAGCACGGAAATCTGGGGATCGAATTCCCCGTCCCCTTTCCAGAGGAGGTAGTAAAGGGGAACCCTTGGGAAGGGCAGGAACCGGTAGGCCATATCGGCCATGTTTAGAGATTTACCTTCATAATAGTCGGCCGCTGTTTCAAATCCATCAACGTCATGCCCGTATCGCTCCAAAAGAGGGGCCAGCCTGAGTTCATGCCGTCCTTTAAAATAATGAGCTTCTTTAAGATCTTTGATTCCGACAATATCTTGACCTAATGGATGAAACGAGTCGACGTGATTGAGGTACAGGAGGGTAATCAGTTCGAGCAGGAGATCATCTGCATTTCTCCACTTATCCCCCTCTAATTTTTTCAGGCATGCGTTCTTAATGTCGACCAGAATATCTTCCCTTAAAAAATGAAAAACCACTCCTCCCGATGGGTGGGGAGTAAAGAGGCTGAGATTAAGGAGGGTGTTTTTGTCTCTCTCCTTCAAAACCTCCCAGTACTCGGGAGGAACTTGGATCAACCTTTCATTATGGTCTAAAGGAGGCGGCCCTCCCTGTAATCGTCTTTCCTGCATGGCCAAGAAGCCTTTGCTGAAAGGATAAGGGCTTGTATGAAAGTTTTCACATGGAAAGGCATGGCAATCTCTCAGGCAATAATCGACACGGTTCATAACGGCGCATGCCAGGATCGTGCAGGTCCCCGCAAAAACTGCCTTCTGGGCCTCAAGCTTTCTTTCTGCTTCTTTACTTTTCCCGGGTCCGCAGGTGGAACAGAGCCCGAGGAGACGCAATTTGCAGACATCGCAATTAATTCCACATGCTCCGGTAGGCATGACGTGACCTCAACTCATTTTCGGAATAAATAGATCCGGTGCAGCCATAACAAGTTATGGTTATCCTGCTTTCAGTACACCCACCCGAGCAGGCCCATGTAGATAAAGTTGGCAAGAAAGGCGATCGTATACAGGGTGGCAACAGCAATTGTTTTGGCCTGGTTGGTTTTAAGGCTTAACACCAAGATGGCAGCCACGTAAAATTCAAAATACCCAAAAAAGAAAATCAACCAGATTCCGCCAAAAGACCGGTTCCACCACGGGTACTCCCACACGAGATGTCCACCCATATTCAGGAGGCACTCCACAAAGATGCAGAAGGCCGAATGCCTTCAAGCGCGCGTTGTGATGCAGGTGTTGGCATGGCTTAGCTCCTAAATTTACTCTAAGCGTTCACGGGTTCAGAGGTTTAAAGGTTGCATTCTCATCATCGTACGTCGTTTTGTAAACGTCTTGTAGCATCCTTGATTTGCCGGTTTACACCTATCATTTAACAAATCAACACGAAATTACCCACAGACCCACACAGACAGACAAAGACAAAGAGATAAACAAATTGTAAACTATTTTTACGTTCTCATGAACGATGCCCAAAAATATTATAATGAGTGCGTTTTGGCAACATCTTATTGTTATTCGGCACAATCACGCCCCTATTATGGTGCCACTACCTGAGGTTTTGGTTTAAGCCGTTTAATTCATTATTTGCGAAGAGCATGTTTACTTCAAGGATCTGATTCGTTATATTTATAGGGGCACACTTCGGGCAAAACTTGTAAGAACGCTGTGGTCATGGGCAGGGTCAAGGATGGGTGGCAGGATCGCGACGATCTTTTGAGCTATTGAGGTGGTTCGGAAAAAACAGAGGGAGCAATTCCAGATGGCGAAAATGATTAATATTCTTGGAAAACATCGACGCTGCCATATTTTTCTTATGGCGCTTGCCCTGTTCGTTGCCTTGGCCGCCGGCTGCAGCAATCATTCTTCCAATCCGCCCACCCAAACGACCCTACCGCTCGTGATCATCTCTGATGTTCATTTTACACCCTTCTATGACACTGCGATCTTCAACGATCTGGTTCATTTTCCGGTGGAGCAATGGGCTTCCATCTTCCAAAGTTCCGGTATAACCGACCTCTCCTCCTGGGGACATGAAACCAACTATCTACTTTTAATCAAGGTTCTGGACGCCGCCCAAAAAGCAGCCGGCGACGGGCATGTGCTGCTTTTTTCAGGAGACATCCTCGCCCACAAATTCCCTGAAACTTTTTTCGCGCTTTACGGAAAAGAAGACGAAGAAGCTCTCCACGCGTTCATCTATAAAACCGTGGTTTTTTTCGCCACACAAGTCCGCGAACGGTCTGGTAGTATTCCGGTGGTATTTGCGCTCGGGAACACTGACGCCTATGCCGGAGACTACAAACTGGTTCCGGGAGGCGCATTCCTGGCCGATACGGCCGATACATTTTATAACACCTTTCTTCTTGGCGGAGCGAATCACGAAGAATACTTCAACACCTATCCTGCCGGAGGATATTTTGTTGCAGAGCCGCCAGGCGCTAAAGTCCAGTTCATTTGCCTGAGCACTGCATTCTTCTCCAGGAACCGAACCGATAATAACACGGGTGAGGCGGATAACATCGCCATTGAGCAATTAGCGTGGCTGGAACGGGTTCTCGGCGAGGCCGATACGAAAAAAAAGAAAGTCTGGCTCGTCATGCACATTCCGCCCGGGGCCGATATTTTCGGCACGGTCGAGACTTTTATGGATCCAAGCGGCCATATCTCCGATGCAGCTGGCTTTTGGAAAGAAGCGTACCAGGAACGTTTTCTCGAAATAAGCAGCCGCTACGCCCACATCATTGAAGCCATCTTCGCCGGTCATACGCATATGGACGAATACAGACTCCTTCTTGACAATAACGGCGAGGCGTACCAAACAGCCATAATAACCCCTGCCGTGAGTCCACAGTACGGCAACAACCCGGCATTCAAGGTGGTCGTCATGCGTGAACAAAACTGGGAACTGCTCGATTATAGATCGGTTAACTGCGATCTGGAAAGCGCCGCGCCCGATTTTAGCACCTATTATGTCTTTTCGAATGCCTATTTCACGGAAATGCCCCTGCAGGCCTCCCTGGTCGACCTCTTTCCAAAACTGGCGAAAGATACGGCCTGCCAACAGGCCTATGCCCGGTTTTACTATTCAGGACACAATGCTGCCGACATCATCGACGACGTTAACTGGCCGGCCTACTGGTGTGGCATCGGCAAAATGGACAGGACGGAATATATTGAATGCGTCAACACCTATTGATGGCAGGAGATGAAGATAATTTCGAAGCTGCTTGCCCAGCGCCCCCCTTAACATGGCAATATCAATTGCCTCATGGCCGGTTTCGGCTACCATAAACCGGCAGCCTAACCTCTCTAACATAGCCCGGGTCACATCAATTACTATCTCTTCATCCTCCATAAGCAGTGCTGTCCCACTGAGAAGCAAGAAGGGTACCTGACTAATCTGATGCGGTTGCCTTGTCGCGCCGGTCTTGAGTTATCTCCAACCTGGGCGAGGCCATTTGGATACCCTCTTCATCGAACTTAGACTTGATCTTCTCGTTGAGTCCCCAGCGGCCCGTAAGGGCATACTTTCTCACAACCCAAAACCGGGCCTTCATCTCCATAAAGTCTGGAGAAAATTTATCAATTACGACCCTCGGGGCAGGCTTTTCCAATACTATTTCAGCCTCCTTCAGGATTTCACCGACCAGACCCTTCACTTTATCCACATCCTGATCATAGGGGATGAAAAAATCGATATCGAGACGGCGGTTGGGTCTGGCACTGGAATTAACCACCTGGTCGTTCAAGACCTTGTGGTTGGGGATGTAAATAACCTTGCCGTCAAAAGTCCTTATGCGTGTATGCATAATGGAAATTAAGTCCACAATTCCCATAGCCCCCGCCACCTGGATGATGTTGCCTTTCTTGAAGGGAAGCTGAGGAATAAAAGGTTTGGCGATTATTAAGATCGCGACCGACACCATGACAATGATCATTATGACCCTGAACAGTAAAGCTCCAGGGAACCCGACCAGATTGAGAATAACCAGTGCCCCGATTAACAGAACCAGGATGTGCAGACCCGTAACGGAATACGCTGCCTTCCGTTCGGGCATTCCGTATTTTATGAGGAGCATTGCCAAAAACCGCCCCAGGTATTTGACAAGAAAAAGGATGATCACCAGTAGAATCGCGGCCTTGACAACCATG
>Ga0208902_1000490_pt1 | contig 20545 bp, 9 predicted proteins | sample AntAceMetag02UKH_FD_184767 | JGI IMG/M metagenome (GOLD analysis project Ga0208902, IMG submission 184767) | Saline lake microbial communities from Ace Lake, Antarctica - Antarctic Ace Lake Metagenome 02UKH (SPAdes) (version 2) | ecosystem: Environmental > Aquatic > Non-marine Saline and Alkaline...
CTGACATAGGAGTTTATTTTATCTACTTGTTGTGCAAGAACTTTGGAATCAACATTATTAAGCATATCTTGTAATCCAGATAAAGCTTTTTGATCAGCTATCAATTGACGCTCCCCCATTCGAAGCTGGCGTTTTATCATGCCTTGCTGCGCAGGTTTCTCATTCAGCTGCATTAATGTATTTTCTATGAAGGCTACTCCATCCTTCATTGCTTGTGTGATCATATCTACTTGTTTAAGCTGTTCCTGCATAATACTTAAAAATGTGGGCGAGGTTGTTGTATCGTTTTTTTTAACTTTAGGCTGAGCTCCTAGTTTTTCAGTTTCCTGAGACAGTCCCTTAGTTATGTTTTCAAAAACTCCCGATATACTTTTTTTCAATGTATCAATAAGATCGATTGTATCAAGAATACCCTTCTGTAAACCAACGATACGCTCACTTCGAAAAGTGCTATCAACCACCAGTTGATTGATCTCTGCAACTGCCTTGTCAACTTTGCCCTTTATCATATCAACAAAATCACTCAATACATCTATATATTTCTTGTTACGCAAAAACAAAAGTGAATCTGCCCGGCGATCTTTAAACCTTTCTGTCGTTGATGAACTAAAAAAGCCACCACTATGCGTTACTGTACATACACGCCCAGTACCATCGCACCCACATCCTTTTCCCGCAGATTGTTCAGCCGAAGTAAGTTGTACTGAATCAAAAGAAGGAAAAATAAGCGTTTCCTTGGCATACAATTTACATACTAAAAACAATATTATATATCTTTTCATCATTACTTCCTCCACTACAAACCAAAGCTCGATCCAATACTCGAAACTGAACTCATTGCGCCAGAAACAGCACTCTCTGCCGCATGTACAGCTTCACTTGCCGCCTTTGATGCAGCCTTCGCCGCTTGCTCCGCTGCCTTTGACGCAGCTAAAGCGGCATTCTTTGCCGCCTTTGACGCAGCTTCAGCCGCCTTGCTTGCCGTAGCACTTGCATTTTTGGCCGCATTAACAGCATCCGTCACTGAGTCGCCAATATCGCCAGTCAACGCACCAATATTCGTAATATCACCCATCATTTTGAAGGCATCCAGACCCAGTTCTTGTAAATTCTTTGCTAAATTTTTAAATAATTGAAGTGGTAAATTTGTCAGCTTTTTAAGAATTTCTTTCCAAATGTTTTTAATTTTAGCCTTGAAAGAATTCAATGCATTAAGTGGATTTTGAACTTTTTTCTTAATAACTGACACAACCCCATTCGCTATGCCGGTAGTAATCTCTTCGGTTAGATTTTTTGCAGATTTAACAGAGAAAGTTGTTTTGTTTTTTGATCCAGCTAATGTATATTCTGCCGTCACAGAAATACTGCCTGCTTGTCCCTTAACAAATTGCGCAAACGATGCACTTGTACCAGAAAGCACAATAGAATCAATAGAAAATGAACCTACCAACTTTGTTAGCAAACTACTCAAAGAGCCAAATTCACTTTTAGCCTTTTTAACAAGAGCTTCTGCCGCGCTAACAAAACCACCAACCAAAACACTTCCTCCTGGAACACTCGAAACTTTGCTATTTATAGAATGCATTTTAGATGTGATTTTTTTCAACGTACTACTCGCGCCATTTGTCAAACTATCAACACCCTGTTGGACTTTATTTTTTATAATAGAGGTCATGTTTGTTTTTACTGTAGCTTTGATAGAAAGCTTTGTTAAAGATTTGGCAGAGACATTTCCAACTATATCAAGTGATAAACCAAGAAGCATACCCGCTATATCGACAGTTAATGTCGAAGGCGTAATCGTAACTGTTCCAACATCCTGTATGATGCCTACAAGGTTTATCTTGCCAGTCAACTGAAATTGTTGTTTCTTTTTATCTACTTCAATTACAACAGCTGGGCTATCCATCGTTATAATGTTGCCAATCGAAACCTTTGGCAACGTACCTTTCAACATAATGCCACTACCGCTCACAGTTCCACTTACCTTGCCTTTTGCAGCAAAGGCATTTAATGAACCAGACACAGAAACCGTTTGTTTCTTAGAAGCATCAATATCAACTATAGCCACTATATTTGCTAAACACCCAATTTGTGGCAACGTAATAACCGGTACACCCGCATGCATTTGATTAGCAAGCGTACATAAATTATTTAAACAAAGAGACGGTGCAGTTGCTTTGGCAAATAAAGTACCTGGCTTACTAAGTTCAAATTTAACTTCAGCTGAAGCTTTTGCGCCACCCAGTGTCGTAGAAACTTTACAATCAATTGATTGGCTCGTTAAAGCTCCCTGTGCCATATCTTTTAATATATTTGCATCTGCGCCTAACAGATTAACAAAATTTGAAGGAGCAACATTTTTCCAAAGCTCCTTGGCAATCTGTGCAACAATTGTTTGCGGCTTTGTTGCATCAAATTTGCCAATTGTCATGGTTCGCTCTGTACCAAGAAACGTATATTTAACTATTAAACTTGGCAATTTACCTGAAATAAGATCTCCAAGTGAAATCGTAAATGCAGCGCTCTCAATATTAAACTGATTTAAAATCTTATTAATATACGTATCAATCGCCGTAGTTAACTCTTTTGCGATACCTGCGCCACCCAAGCCTCCTGCGCAATCAGAACACGAAACATTTAGAATTGGCTTAAGAAGAGCAAGAACCTCATCGCAACCTTTAAGAGCTACCGATTGGCCTCCTCCAAAAACCTTATTAATTGTTTTCTTCGTTGAAGCAGTAATAGATTTCAGCTCAGCTGTAACCGCTTTTACAATTCCTTGTTTAATTTCATACGATACCATTCCTGATTTAATATCCTTAAACGGAATCTTAACTGTACGTATTGCTTCGATACCGGCAACTGTCGCTTCTGTTTTAAAACCAAAACCATCTGTCGTGAAATTGATATCAACAACCTCTTTCATAACGCGAAGAATGTTAACCATGCCCCGCATCTTGATAAACTGTTCCTTTGAAGTTATAACAACATCCATCACCGGACCGCTCTTACCCTTCGGAGCAGTAATCGTCATGACGCTGCCATATTTTATTGGTTCAAGAAAAGCCTTCGCCTGCAATCCAATCTGCGTACCACGCGTCATCAAATTTATCAGGTCAGGAGGAATAACAGACAATTTAACTTTACCTGTTGTTGGAAGAGCCTCTGAAGAAAAGTCACCTGAAACAACTAAACCTGGCGGAATAGTAAGGCTTGCAACAACCACACGATTTTTTGCTGCACTAAATTTAGCATTCTTCACACAGAAAATTTCCGGAATGGTTAATTTAGGAATTCCCACGTTGCCAACAAGCGCTCCACACAAACGTATGGTATCTGCAATACACAATTTATCAAACTTTCCCTGTAAGGCAGATTTTTTTGGATAAATAGGATCAATATCAAAGGCAACCTGTATTTCTTGTTCTAACAATTTTGTAGTACCTGACCCACCAATGCCAGTCAGTATCGGTGCGAGAATATGCAACGTAAGAGAAAGTGGAATCTTTTTAGTTGCATACACTTCTAACGGATAAATACTTGAAAAATTAATCGAAGGACATTTACCTTTCAAGCACTTAAAAATTCCTGTCAAATTTAATTCTGCACCAGTCAAAGAAACACCCATCGAGGCACTCAACTGATTTTTATTAAAATTGAAAATTGTTGATAGCATTAAGCCAAATGTTGGAGGAATGCCACCTTGCCACAAAAGATCAAAGCCTGTAAATTTAACCGGTGCTTTAGCAAATGGCTTCTTTGCTGTAGAGAAATTCTTAGATGCCTCAATTAAATAACCATCAACATCTAATGGATTTGCCGGAATAGTTGCGACTGTAAGAAGATCATTCAAGTTAATTATATCGAGAACCTTACCTGGCTCACTTCCAAAATGTGTCGTAGAGTGAATGCTAAATCCAGATTTAATCTCACCAATACCAAGTATGTCCTTCTCAGACTCTTGGTTTGATAACACAAATTGAGGCTGATTCAAAGTAATAAAATTAAGAGACGATAAACCAAAATCGCTCAGGCTAATGGCGTCCGATGATTTTGTAGCAAATATAAATTGTAGTCCCTTACTTTCTCCTTCTTCTTTTTTTGGATTCAGATTAACAACCAATGTCGCATCTAACTTTTTCTTACCAACACTCAAAATTCCGTCGTATCTAAAATCTAAACCATCTTCTATCGGAATTAAGGACATTCCTGTTTTCTGTATACAAATATGAGGAACACCTAAAGCTTTTGACAATAATGGTATTCCAGCCGCAAATGATACTGGCAAACCACTAATATCATTCAAACATAAAGGTTTCGACTCTCCTGTAGACTCAGTTTCTACCTTTATCTCAATATCTTTATATGTTTTTGAAAGAACAGGCACCTCTACCCTCAAGCGCGCGCCACTAATACCAATCAAACCAAAAACTTTCCCTAAAACAGAGCCTGAAGGAAATCTCATGCGCCCAACAACTGACAAACCCATTGGCAAATTAGCGATAGTTTTATCCGGGTATGTTTCAACTTTTGCCTTATCAATATTAATATCAAATATTGTTGCATCATCGGTATTAGCAAAAGTTATAGTTACGTCTTTCAATGTAATTTGTCTATCCAAAAATCCTAAATCTTTAGAAATTTTGTTAAATGAAAAATCACCTTTCGTTGTAAGGGCAAGTACAATTTTGTAACTAGATTCTGCTTGCATAACTTCTGCCAACTCAGCAATGTCACTTTTATGTTTAGAAAGTTGTGAACGAGCTTTTTTACCAAAGTTGCCAATCTTAATTTGCGCATGGCCTGTATTTTTAACTAAATCACCATCCATAAAATATAACGGCTCATCTTCATTAATAAGAATTCCCATAACCAACGATTCAAAACAAATCGCCTCTACCAGGGCCTGCAAGGGCTCAGCCACTTCAATCTGCATTCCTTCAACAGCTGTTTGTAACGCACCAAGCAAACAAATTCCTTTATCAGATTTAGCTTGTGGATATAACAATATTTTAGGTCTCGTCTTACCCTTTTCATCTTTTTGCAATGAAATAACCGCTTGAATCGTTTTAAGATTGATTGCATTAGTAAATCTAGCCATAAATGAATCTTTAATCGGCACAAAAGCACCAACAATATTGGTGCCCTTTTCAATTTTCTTAACCCCAAAAACAGGCTTAGCCTGAATTGATCCTTCATAATCAGTATTACTAAAAACATACGTAATATTTGAAAATGATCCAAACTGATCTACCGGTGCCAAAGCAGGATTAATTTCTTTAAGAGAAATTGTTCCCTCTGGTTGCACGCCAACAATAATTTTGGGTTGCTGTAAAGCCTCCTCAAGCATAATCGTAATATCTGCTGTTTTATTCTTAATGACAGAACCATTTATAAGAGCTTGCCCCTTAAACTTGATTGCAAAATTACCATCCTTACTGCGCGAAATGTCAACATCCTTAACTTTAATACATGCCCCTTTGATATCACTTAAAACAGGACCTGAAGGTAGATCTGCAAAACCTGGCAAATCTTTAATACAAATCGTTGTCTCTTTTTTCTCACGTGAAAGTAAATGATAGGTAATATCATCTTTTGTTATACCCTTTTTTAATGGAATATTAATAACAAGACGACTTTTTTGCAGTTGCAGCGGTTGCAATAATTTGCCCAATGGACCGTTAATATCAATATCAGTTATCAGATTAAGACCTTTATCAAATGAAATAGCATCTGGTAATGTTGAATCAACCATCGAAAACTCTGGATCAATATCAAAGAGTGAGGCTTTATCTGCATTCGTAAAGGTAAGCGTTGGATTAATTAATTTAATTTGATCAAGATCAATATCAGAAACAACATCACTCATTTTGAAGCCGTCACCCAATCGAAAACCAAAAGCAAATTTATTGCCATCTGCTTGCCATGCTTTCAACATACCTTTTTTACCAAGTGGCGCTCCTTCTTTCTTCGGCACACCCTCTACGAAAAATAGCATGTTAAAATCTTCGTCAAATGCAACTCCTGCATTGGTAAACAAACAAACAAGACTGCATATTTCTGCAGATTGTTTTGCGAGAGCCTCTTTCTTTAACTCATTCAAGAAGGTTTTTATTGCCATAAATGGACAAAATCCCTTTTCAGGATCCTCTTGTAAATCTAGTTTTATTTGCACATCTTTGTATGTTTTTGCAGTTGGTGGAATATAGACTTGCGCTCCAGCATCTTTGAGTCCCATATCGCTCAATGCTTTTGCAAGAAAACTGCCTGATGGCGGCGCCAAAAACCCTTTAACTGTTATGCCTTTTTTTATATTCGGAACACCAAACACAGGCTCTGTTGCATCATTATTTGCTAAAACCAACATAACATCTTTAAAACCGATCAATGTATCAATCTGTTTTATATTTTTGAAATTTGGTAAAAGCGTACCAAGTTTAAATATTGGTAGCTTCAAACCGACAACATACTCGGTGCCAGTCTTTGTTTTTACTGAAGAAATTTCAACGTCAAGTTTTCCTAGACTGCTAAAGTGAGGCAAGGTAACTGTGCCAATAAATCCTAAAGTCAAACTTCCTGCAACTGGCTCTATCGTTACATTTTTAATCGTAATCTCAGAATTCAATATATCGCCAATCAATGGAACAGAGTCAAGTGCCCCAAAATCCAAGCCTGGAACCAATTCTTTTACTTTTTTTGTAACCGGCTTTTTATCCGTTTGCACAAGGCGCATGGTTATATCCTTGCGCGTCAACCCTTTTTTAATTGGTATGTTGATAACAAAACGACTTTTTTGAAACTGAAGCGTTTGCAATAATTTTCCCAGCGGACCGTTAGTATCAATATCAGTTATCAGATTAATACCTTTTTCAATTGATATAGCATCAGGTAATGTTGAATCAACCATCGAAAATTCTGGATCAATATCAAAAAGTGATGACTTATCTGCATTTGTATATGCTAATATCGGATTTTTTAATTGTATCAAATCAAGATTTAAACCAGATATAACATCACTCACCTTAAACCCATCACTTAACTGAAATCCAAAAGAAAACTCTTTATTCCCATCTGCTTGCCATACCTTCAGCATACCTCGCTTGCCAAGTGGCGCGCCTTCTTTTTTCGGCACACCATCAACAAAAAACAGCATGTTAAAGTCTTCATCAAATGCAATGCCTGCATTGGTAAAAAGACAAACAAGATCAAGTATTCCTGAAGCCTGCTTTGCTATATCTTCTTGGCCTAACTCTTTAGCTATAGTTAGTCCGGCTTTTAATGGACAAAACCCTTTTTCAGGGTCTTCTTGTAAATCAAGTTTTATTTGAACGTCTTTATAACTTTTGACTGTTGTTGGAATATATATCTGTGCACCAGCTTTAGATAATCCCATATCTTTAATCATCTTCTCGAAAAAGCTGCCAGTCGGAGGTGCTAAAAATCCTTTGACGGTTGTCCCTTTTTTGGCATCTTTTATATCAAAAATAGGAACACTAAGCGTGTTGTCAGTAAAAGCTACCGTAACATTTGAAAACCCAATAAATGAATCAACTTTTTTACCATCTTTCAAGCCAAGTTTCGTTAATGCTCCACCAATCAGAAATTTTGGTAATTGTAACGCTACACCATAAGCAGGTTTGCCATCTTTATTTATCACAATAATTTTCGCATCAACCTGTTGCCCTTCTGCTTGCGCCTTGCCTGTTAACTCAACGCCATTTTCAAGAGCCTTGATGCCAGTTTTCGGATCAATCTGCAAACAAATTTCTTTAAACAATTCTTGAGCAATTGGTCCATGTTCACCTAAATCAGGTTGCAATTTTACCATATTTAAAACATCATTTAGGCAAACTTTAGTCGGATCTTTTTTAACAAGCACCTCAGTATCACTTGTTAAATCTGCACGCATATTAAATGAAATAAAGAGAAGTAATGATAAAATAAAACGCGACAACTTCATTTTTCACCTCAAAAAAACAACTTTTTCTCACGCTAGCACACACAATTAAAAAAAGACAATGTATAAAATTTAAAAGGGGTGTAAAATTACAAACCTCGCAGCAAGCTACGAGGTATAATACTCAAATGGCTTGGTTTATCCTGAGCGAAGACGAAGGGACTCCCGCTCACCATGAACGAGCCGAAAAATCGCTCATCCTGAGCGGGAGTCGAAGGATATGAGCAAATATGTATCACAATGAATACGAGGCAAGCCTTAAGGAATTTAACCCAACATAAATTAAACGAAATTTTACCCCAGGGCGCTCATCCTGCCGTGCCCGCCATAGCCTTGGCGACGGCTGGGAGTGATTTTTGTGTAGCAAAAATTGTATCGAATGATCAGAATATAAAGCAAAAATTTATGGTGACTATACTGCCGTTCGCCTACCCATCCTTCGATACAACTTTATCCTGAGCCTGTCGAAGGGCAGGATGAGCGCCCAAACGGAATTTATCATGAGTTGAAGAAGCGACCACAACAGATTAGCATCCCGAAAAACCTACTGTATTTAACCTGTAGCTGACGTTATCTTGGGATGACATTGACTATGTTCAGTCTTCATAAGACATTCTGCCCGATAGGCATCTGAAACAATCTTATACAAATCAGAATGTTGTGCGCGCCAGTTTAAAACACTATGCGCTTTTGAAGGATCAGCAATGAGACGTGCCGGATCTCCCTCTCGCCGCGCACACGTTTTAATATGCAAAGATACATCACAAACACGGGATACCATATCTAGAACTTCCTTAACTGAATAACCTTGTCCCGTACCCAGGTTAAACGAGCCTGATTTACCATCATTATTAAGATACCCTAATGAACATACATGGGCTTCAGCCAAATCAGTGACATGTAAATAATCTCTAATGCACGTTCCATCTTTTGTATCATAGTCATCACCAAACATATTGAATGACGTCTTATTCAAAGCTGCACGTATTGCCAGTGGAATAATATGTGTCTCAGGTTCATGCCGCTCAACTAACCCATCCTCTGGCTGAGCTCCACATGCATTAAAATAACGTAACGCCGCAAATTTTAATCCATATGCATGCGCACAATCATATAAAATCTGCTCAACGGACCACTTGGTTTGACCATACGGATTGATAGGATTTTTTATATCATCCTCAACAATCGGAACTCGTTTCGGAATACCATACACAGCAGCACTTGAAGAAAAAATAAATTTTTGAACGTCGCGCTCACGCATAACTCGTAAAAGCGTTAACGTTTTTCCAATATTGTTTTCATAATATTTCAGAGGATCGCGAACCGATTCCCCAACGGCAATAAACCCAGCAAAATGTATTACTGCACTAATGTTATATTGAGAAAAAATCTTATTTAGAAGCGCAACATCACCAATGTCACCCTTTATAACGGTTGCCCAAGAAGGATTAAATGGCTGTTTATACAAAAAATTATCCAGAACAAGAACATCAAAGCCTTTTTCTGCTAGCAAATGTGCTGTATGAGAACCGATATAACCAGCTCCACCGGTTACTAAGACTGTTTCTTTCATATAAACCCTTTGCACAACTAAAAGCAGAAGAAAAAAACAGGCTTTGCCTAAACAGGTCACACCTGACCAATTAATCTTCATTAAAATGCTACTCCTATCTTCGCCCAAACCTTCCATTTATCCATCACCGCTGGACCATCACCAAACTCATAGCCACCAGCAAGATTGATGGTTGTTGGAAATACGATATCATGCCATCCATATACCAATGACAAATACACAGTACTAACAACAACTGAAGGATGTTCTGCAGATTCAAAATCTAATTGACAGCTGTCGATTGGAACAAAGGTATCCTCAACTGGCGACGCCTTGAATTCTACTACATCATTCGTTACTTCGGTGTAATTATTTATAGTAGCACTACTCTTTGTTATACGAGGATCTCCACCTTTAATAAAGTTATTTAAATTATTCCAAATTCCTGCAAAACCACGATAATCATTGTGCCAAGAACGCGCTAAACGCACTTTTTCTCGATCTCTGGAATAAAAGTGATATCCTAACTCTCCTTGAAAGTTAGACATTGTATATACCCACGACAAATTCAATGCACGAATTGAACCATGATCAACACGTACAGCTTTTGTAAAATAATTTATTCCCGGTGAAAGTTGCGCTGAATCTCGTTTTGACGGATATACCCAAATATAACGTCCCCATGGTTTGCCGTATGGATCAATTGACCGAATTTGAACATTGTCTAAAAAAAGTGTTGCTCCAGTATCAAACTCAAACGCTAAAGAATTCTCATCATGTGCCCAAACTTTTATTCCACCAACCGTTCCAAAGAAAAATCCCGTGTGACCGTTATAACCAATTATTTTTTCAAAAAGATACTCACTTGTAACCTTCGTGCCTGTTGGCGCTAAAATTCCAGCATAACTACTCAAGTGGTAACGTGGCCCTCTAAAATATGTATATCCAAGCCTCGCTTCAATATCAGCCACACCCCACTTAGTTCGTCGATATTCGCGTTCATCAATTCTGCCGTATTTTAATATGCCACTACGTAATGCACTAGTCATATTCTGCGCGGCATGAATGTTTTCACTATCAGTAAAAAAAGAACCTGACGCCTGTGGATCATCACCATTCGGACCGCCTGGGGTTACTATAGTCTCACACATACCCATATCGTTTTTTATACCCATGATTGGCATTGCAAACTCAAACCACCAGCCTTTATCCAATTCTGATGATAAATGTTGATGGTACAACAACCCTATTCCCCAATACTTATGACTTGGACAGAAACGCAAATTGCTTTGAAATGTCCATGTATTAATAATGTCAAAAATATCGTCGCTCTCGAGAGCCTCAGCGTCACTACGCGGCAACCCGGTCAAAACATCAAAATAATTAGAAATCAAATCAACGTTATGATTTTTAACAGCTTCTGATCCAAGACCACCCGCAACTAGACATGTTTTATTAAATGGCAAAAAATACTGCGCCAATCTATCAGGCTGAGTTGATTCACCACCAAATAATGTTATAGAAAAATTGCGCCATGTGGCTTTTGTATAGTCAAACATTTGATCGTGCGTCATTGTTATACGTTCAACAGAAACAGGATGAAATGGAACTGGAATAGAAAAAAACGTTCGCGAAGCTTTAGTATGATACGTACCTAACAACAAACCCATTAACACTGGAATATATTTTTTCATCTTACTCCCTCGGCCGCTCATTTGGGTATAGTATAGTATGCTCAGTAAGTTATACAAGACTTTAATCTCGTCTGCAACAACAACTCAATTTGTAAGACAACCGAAAGATTGATAAAATAATATACAACTTCACTTAAAATAACAGGGTATATATCTATGTTAGAAAAACAATCCCATCCTGAACAGGCCTCACCTAAACAGGCCACGCCTGAGCGAGCCACGTATAATTGGCAAAATGTACTAGCTCCTTTTGATCAATTAAAAAGTGAAATCGAGAAAATTATTGTCGGCAACCAAGATGCAATTGAGTTAATGCTTATTGCATTATTGTGCAATGGCCACATTCTTATTGAAGGCGTTCCAGGGCTTGCAAAAACAACAATGATTAAAACAATTGCACAAGCAATGGGTTTATCATTTAAACGAGTACAATTTACGCCGGATTTATTACCCGCAGATTTAATTGGCACCCTTATTTTTAATCAGAAAACACACGACTTTGAAACAAAAAAGGGGCCCATTTTTGCAAACATGATTCTTGCGGATGAAATTAACCGTGCGCCAGCAAAAGTACAGTCCGCACTTCTTGAATCTATGCAAGAACATCAAGTAACGATTGGTTCTAGCACCTTAAAACTTGAAGAACCATTCTTTGTCTTTGCAACACAAAACCCACTCGAGCAACAAGGAACCTATCAACTTCCTGAAGCGCAAGTTGATCGCTTTATGTTTAAGATTCTTATTGGCTATCCAACACAAAATGAAGAAAAAGAAATTATCAATCGTGTCTTTAAAAAAACTAGCGTAAACAATGTATTATCACACAGTGATATTTTTAACGCTCAACGTTTAGTTGAACAAATATATGTCGATGAAAAAATCACAGACTATATAATATCAATTGTGCACTCAACACGAAATCCTGAAGATTTTGAACTTTCATCTCTTAAACAATATATTCAACATGGCGCATCACCTCGTGCAACATTAAGCTTGTACCGAGCAGCACAAGCGCATGCATTTCTAGAAAGACGACAATTTGTAACACCAGATGATGTAAAAAGCGTTGCATTTCCTATTCTTCGACATCGCCTTATTTTAAGTTTTCAGGCACATGGAGAAGAATTGAACAGCGATAAAATCATCAATGAAATTTTAAACAAACTTGCAACACCATAGCAGGAAACACAACTTGACAAAAGCGCAATTGCCTGAGTATTGTGGACAATAAATCAAAGAAGGGGATGATACATGAGACATGCTTTCTGGGCATTAAATCTCAGTTTACTTATGCTTCTCTTTGTCCTTATTGCGCTCATGTCATTGTATAACGTCCGGTTACAACCGCCATCTCCCATAATACCTTCCGAGACTACAGGCAGTATTGTTCAACAGCGATTCGACTCAATCGACCTCAGCATAATCTATGATAATGACATCTTTAATACCTACAAGCTTGAAATTAAAAAACCTAAAAAACCTGACTACACAACACCCGTACCACCACCACCAAGTCCAATTTCAGTTCCAGCACCTAAAGTAATACAACCAAAATTCCTTGACCCACTACCAATTACGCTCACAGGTATTTTTATGTTCAATAATGACGCACTCAATCGAGCAATAATCCTTGATAACAAAACTAAAAAAGAGCTTACCTATAAAATTGGTGATGAACTCGAAGATGCACAATTAGTAAAGATTTTTTCAAATAAAATCCTTTTAATCCGAGCAAATGGACAACAAGAGATGCTGTACCTAAGCCAAGAAGATGCAACCATTGACAGCCTACCTCAAGAAAAAAAAGACTGGTCACATATTGTAAGACCATTGCAACCAAACAAATATCTTGTTGATTGCCAAGAATTCGCATTCGAAGTAAAGTCACTCAGTAACTTCATCGATCTTTTCGATCTATCAACAGCATATAAACAAGGTAAAAGTATTGGATCTAAAATAGGAAAGACAGATGATAAATCACTTGCAAATGCTCTCGGCTTTATGCCTGGCGACATTATAACCAAGGTAAGCGGCACAGATGCAACAACCACAAGTGAGCGTTTAAGTATTTTCAAAAAAATTATATCACTGCCAGAGAATGGGATCATAAAAATTACATTCATGCGAAACAATGAACCAAGTTCTGTTGATATAAAACTTGGCACGATAAGCCCAATTCCACCAATCCCTTATTTTTTGGGCCCAGAAATAAAAAAAGAAAAACAAACTCAACAAGAACAAAAAGATCATGACGACGAACTTGAAGCACAACAAATAGAGGTATTAAAACAAAAAGAACAATTTGCTCCAACATTGCGAAATTTACAACAGCATGAAAAAGAAAATATCTTACGACATCAAAATGATCGTACAGAGGGTGATCAATGATAAAAAGAAAAATATGGAACCTCTTCTGTTTTTCCTTTCTGTTTATGATACATGGAACAGATAAAGAATCCTCTACACTCAAAAATACTACACCTTATCAAAATCAAGAACTCAACCAAGAAGTAGAACTGAACTTTAATAACGCAAGCTTACAAAACATTGCCGATCAAATCGCGTACATTTTTAATGTCACATTTCTATGCGACGATGTTGTAAAAGTTCCCAACTCAAAAATTAAACCCCTCAGTGAATCAAAGGTTTCATTCAAAACACATGTACCATTTACACGAAAACGCGCATGGGACATTTTTACAATTTTTCTTGAACTCGCAGGATGGTCACTTGTCCCAACAAATGATCCCCAAATTCACCGTATAACAGAAATCGACAAGGCTAATAAATCAGCACTTCCTACATTCATAAACATATCCATTGATCTTTTACCTAAAAATAACCAACGAATTCGATACGTATGCCTACTTGAAAATAGTACCCCAGAACAAATGAAACCACTTATTGATAAATTAAAAAGTCAGAAAGCTCAAGTTGAAACATTTTCAACACTTCGAGCACTTATAATCACAGATGCTGCGTATAATATTCACTCATTATTACAAATTATACGCGAACTTGATCGTACAACCGAAACACAAACATTAAGTGTGATTAACCTAAAAGAAGCTGAAGCATCCGAAGTTGTTGCTCTCATTAAAACCTTACAAAAAAAAGATTCTCCTTCACAGGCCCCATGGATGCCCAAGCAAGAATCTACACTTTACTACTTTTCAAAAGACGTCTCTCTTATACCTTCACCACGCACGAACTCTATAATTCTTGTTGGACCAAAAGAAGGCGTAAAAAGAATCGAAAAGTTTATACTTACCCATATTGATACTGAACTTAAACAAATGTACCAACCGGTTCATGTTTATGAATTAAATTTTGCACCAGCTGAACAAATTGCCACAATTCTTAATAAGGTTGTCTCCTTTGGAAAAGAAAGGGGTGGCGGAGGAGCACAAGATCAAATTCAAACAGTTGGTGAAACAGGTGGCGTGCTTGGTGGATTAAAATATTTTGGCGACGTATTCATCGAACCAGAAAAACAGGGAAATCGCCTTATTATTCGATCAAGCCAGGAAGATTTTGAACATTTGCAAGGTATTATTAAACAACTAGATCAACGCCAACCACAAGTCGCAATTGAAATTATGATTGTTCAAATTACACTGGATCGCAAACGACAATGGGGGATACAATGGAATTCAAAAAACCCTCGTAGTCTTGACATGCAATTGACAGGCTTTTTTGGTTCAGGAGCAAGAACAACAGAAACAGGCACTCCGTCAGCCAACTCTAACAGTTTAATTGCTAACCTTCTTAGCCTAGCAAAATTGCCTGAGGCTGGAACTACATTACTCACACTCGGAAAAGAAAATGTATATGCAATACTAGGAATGTTAGATACCAATAGTCAAACACGTATCATCGCCAACCCATTTATCGTTGCAACCAATAAATACCGTGGAGCTGTATCTATAATCGAAGAACGACGAGCCCAGTCCGAGCAAATACAAGGCGTCAACCAACTATCTGGCAATCAATCATTCGAAGCTAAATTGGAAGTCGGCGTTACACCTCAAATCAATACTAAAGGTACAATAAATTTAGAGATTGACGTTATTATAGAAAGCTTCACAGACCCGGTTGAAGGAACGAGTGCTTCAAATGCAAATAAAAAAACTAGTGAAGTACAAACAAATGCCAATGTATCGGATAAAGAAGTCATTGCTCTTGGCGGCTTAATTATGAAATCCAAAAAATTTCACAAATCAAAATTCCCAATTTTAAGTCGTATTCCAATTGTTGGAAACTTATTTAAAAATGAATCACTAGAGACAGAAGATAAAAGTCTTATAATTTTTATGTCACCAACAATCATCAAACCATCTGAAGAAATTACAAATCGTTATACACAAAACAAAGCTGCCTTCATGGAAGGCATTTCTACAGCCATGAAAAATCGCTATGAAACAAGCGAGCGCGATCCAATCTATAAATGGTTCTTCAAACCTATTGATACAGATATGAGCACAGACATCGAAAACTTCCTTCACAAGGGAACAAAGCGAATAGAAAAGATAAAGAAAAAACAAGAACAAAAATCCCCTCATCACAACACCATTATAAAGTCGGTTGCTAATGAGAAGGAAAAAGTCACATGATAAAAAACTTATTCCTTCCAGAGCAAATCCGCGGCTCATTTATTTTTGATCAAACATATCTTGGTCTTGAAATAACTAAAACATCATTGGCTGGAACAAAGATTAAGGTATCCGGAAAAAAAGCCTCTATTCTAGATTTTTACTATGTCCCTGTCATTAAAAAAGAAAATGAAACAGCTGAAGAAAGCACGATAAGTGCCTTAAATGATTTACACAAAAAAACAGGCTCGTGCCATGTAAAGTTGTCACTTCCTAACAATATCGCAATTTTTAAGGAACTCAGTTTTCCCTTCCTGGAAAAAGAAAAAATCAAACAAGTTCTACCTTATGAACTTGATCCACAAATTCCGTTTAGCATTCACGACATTGCTTTTGATTTTATTATAACAAAACAAGATAAAGAAACGAAAAAATCTACCATACTAGTTGGTATCGTACAGAAAAAAGATATTACATATTATCTGAATTTATTAGAAAAAGCTCAATTTCCCATAAAGACGATTACTATAGATATTTTTGCATTATATAATTTGTATGCCATTCACCCTAAATATAAAAACTTCACGGAAGCAACAACACTACTAGATATAGGATTTCAATACACAACAATTTCCTATACTATCAACAATGAATTACTCGCTATTCGTTCAATTAATTATGGCCTAAATACAATAGCAAAAAATATTGCCGAAAAAACAAAATCAACACCATCAAAAATTCTCGAACATATTTTACGATTCGGTTTTGCAAAAACTGATGCTGCTGATATAAACAAAGCTATTACAGCAGTACTCACTCAATTCTCGAAACAAATAAATTTTACACTCGACGCATTCTCAGCTCAAATAACAAATTATGTAGTACCAAAAAAAATAATCCTAATCACACGCGGAACTCATATAAAAGAATTTGACGAATACTTAAGCAAAATGCTCTCAATTCCAACAGAGTTTTTTACAACCAACGACCTGGTATCCAAACAATTAAATATAAAAGCGGTTGTAAGCAAAATACCTCTCATTAATGTAATATCGCTCGGAGCAGCATATCCATTTGCCCCTGCCGCCTCCTTTGACTTGCTACAGTCCCTTGACTTGGAACATTCAAAAATATTATTAAAACAACAGCTTTTTACCGCATTTTTTATGACTATATTATTTTTTGGATTGCTAATTGGTTATGGGTATATACAAAAATCTGGCGTACGCAAAAAAATTAATCGCGCAAAACAAAGTGCCCTTAGTGAGTTAACACAAGAATTTGATATCGCTGATAGAAATCTTGCAACCGCAGTTGAAAACGCGCAGCAAAAATTGGATGAGGAAGAGGCAATCTGGGAAGGCTTCGCCGGAAAATTTAAATACTCATTCTTAAAATATCTTCAAGACCTGTGTGTACGTATTGATAGAGAAGGTATCGGACTCGATCTTAAAAAATTAATCATGAACAAAGAAAATACTACCCTTATCGGCCAAGTTCGCGACTACAAAGCTCTAAAAACGTTCGAAGAAGAATTGAATGAATCAAAGCTATTTAAGTTAATATCGGTACCACAAAAACCTAAGTTTGAGGTAAAACTCATTATCAAAAATGAAGGTGAGGAGCGGTCATGAATAAGGTAGTAACAAAAGTTGTTAACTTTTTCTGGGAACTTGATAGCAACCAATTTAAAAAACTATTGCTTGGAAGCGTACTTACCATCATTGCACTATTCAGTCTCATGCTCTACGTACAGTTTAAAGGTATTCGAAAACTAAAACGTGAAATGATCAATATTAATGACAATAGAATGCGCATAAAAGAAATTTTAGAAAAAAATGAAGTATTAAAAAAACATCGGGCACACGTAGAAGAAATTATTGCTCAAGATAAAAAATTTAAACTAGGTGAATATATCGAACAGACAGTAAAACAACTCGATCTAGTTAAAAATCTCAAAGCATACCCCCTTTCCATTAATGATTTAGAACACTTGCGCTCCAAAGGATATGAACAGGTTCGCATGGAAGCAGATTTTGTAAACCTTAACATGAAGCAATTAGTAGACTTACTCCAAGAGCTTGAGCAAAATAATAGAATTGATATTAAAAATTTAGATATTACCAAATCTAAAAAACAGGCAACAATTGATGTCCAAATCATAATAACTACCCTGCAACAAAAAATAGAAACATCTGAAGAAACGGAATAAGGATGAACAAAAAAAATATTATTTTATTATTAACATTTTTTATCAGTACAGTTCTCCTTGCTAATACACAAACAACTAACAACGAAGAGCCGCTTATTTATTTTAATTTAAAGGAAGATCCACTCAATGAAATTATCAATAGAATAGCTGCGTATAAACAAGCAAACATAATTTTACCTGGCACACCAACTGAACAAAAAAAATTGGTAGAAACAAAGGTTACCTTTAAAATTAGTCATAAAATAAAAGTCTCTCATGCCTGGGAAATGGTTATAACAATGCTTGATGTAGCAGGTTTTTCCGTCGTTCAGGATCAAAGCAATCTTTACACAATAAAGCCAAGTGCTACAGTCAACAAAGAAGCTATGCCATTATATGTAAACCTTGACTCAGAATTGTTGCCAAAAAGTGACTGTGTCATTCGCTATCTTTATTACTTCCAAAATATAAATCTTAAAGAAACCGCAGCAAAAACAAATCTTAACATTATTTTAAAGGACATGCTCCCAGGAACAACTTCCACAAATTTTTTTGATTTAAACGACACCTACAATGCCCTACTCATAACAAGCAAATCCAATATTATTCAAGGTGTAATGAACATACTTCGTGAGCTCGATCAAAATGGCTTCCGAGAAAGCATCGAAGTTATCCCAATTTTTCACACAAACGCACAAGCAATTGTCAAAATTATTAATGACCTAATTCCTAAAAAAAGTGAAGACGATCAATTCAGATTTCCTCCACTAGTCTCAGACTCTTCACAAGAAAGTAAGTCGTATTTTTCTTCTAGCACTCGCATTGTAACAATTAGCCAAACTAATTCTGTTGCCGTTTTTGGATTATATGATTCTGTTCAACGGGTCAAAAATTTTATTCACAAATATCTCGATAAAAAAGTTGATGCTGAAAAAACAGTCCTTCATGTTAAACCATTACAATATCTCAATGCAGAAAAATTTGAAAAAACATTAACCAACCTTATAGAGAAAAAAAATACAGAGGCACAATCTTCTGGTGAAGTAAAAGAAAAAGTACTAAGTGGTGTTATTGTTGTTGCTGAAAAAGAACAAAAAATGGAATACGAGGAACGTAAACTTACAGAAGACACTTCAGACATCGGAGCAAAACTTGAAACAAATGGTGGTGAAAAGCAGGCTCCTATTAGTGGTGGCAACAACCTGATCATTGCTTGCACACAAAAAGACTGGAAGATCCTCAATAAACTTATTGATGATCTCGATATAGAACAATGGCAAGTTGCAATCGAAGTTCTTATCGTAGATATGACAATAGAATCAGCAAACCAGCTTGGTTCACAAATTCGTAGAATCAACAATGATAAAAATCTTCATGAACTAAAATGGCAAAGTGCCCAACTAGGAAAGGCTTCATTAGACTATGGAGACATTTCAAAAGATACAACTATCGATAATAAAGCTGGTATAGAAGCAGACTTACTATCACAACAACCTGGTGGATACAATCTTGCCACTAGCGCACCTGCTGGAAGCACAATCTTCTCATTTAAAGATGATAATGGTATGAGTATTATTCTTTCACTATTACGAAATTTTAGTGATACAAAAATTGTTTCGCAACCATTTGTCGTCGCACGCAATAATGAACAAGCTAATATCCTTCAAAAGGAAACGCGCATGGTTCGTGGTGCAGTAGAAGATCAAAGTAAAGGCGGTACAGCCGTTGTAAAATTCGAACCAATGACTGCTTCAACATTAGTACACATCCGTCCACGTATCAGTAAACCAGCCAACAATATCAACCTCGAAATTGAAGTTAACTCAAGTTATTTTGTAGGACCATCTTCAATTGAGGGTGCAAATGAAATGCGGAAGCGCACGGTTGTTACCAATGCAAACGTAGAACACAAAGAAGTCTTAATTCTTGGTGGAATTTCTGAAATCGAAATAAAAGATAGTTTAGCTGGCAGCCCTATCTTGCAACGCATACCATTAATTGGATACCTCTTTAAAAACCAAAAAGCTAACCACGATCATCGCAATCTGATGATATTTATCTCACCAACTCGAATTGCACCATTCTCTGCGACCGGAAAACAAGTTAACAAATTTACAAAAGAAAAAATTAATTTTGCATCAAAAAAATTTAGAAGTGATACATTGAATTTCGCATGCCCACCCGACGAAGAGATTAAACGTGAAGAAAATTTCCAATGCTTGCAAGATCCTGTCACAAACTTTCTCTTCCACCCAAAAGAAGGAACTTGGCTTGGACAAGCTCTAGAGTTTTATGCTGATCGCGGCGTTTGGACACAATCAATGACTGGCGATACTGGAAAAAAACAAACGAAAAAACCTACTCCAAAAACAAAAACGCAACCTAAACAGGTCTCACCTAAACAGGTCTCACCTAAACAGGTCTCACCTGAACAGGTCTCACCTGAACAGGTCTCACCTGAACAAAATACTCCTAAAAAGGCTGCCCACAAAGCACATAAGGATAAGTTAAAATCATTGCTACAAAATCAAAAAAATCCATTTTCAAAAAAGTGAT
>Ga0208902_1000499_pt1 | contig 20316 bp, 21 predicted proteins | sample AntAceMetag02UKH_FD_184767 | JGI IMG/M metagenome (GOLD analysis project Ga0208902, IMG submission 184767) | Saline lake microbial communities from Ace Lake, Antarctica - Antarctic Ace Lake Metagenome 02UKH (SPAdes) (version 2) | ecosystem: Environmental > Aquatic > Non-marine Saline and...
CAAGGCAGTTATTGTGAATGATGAGATATGGTTCAAGGTCATTAAAGTTGTGGACGATAATGAATATGCGGTCGTGGAGCTTCCTGTCGGAGCACTCATCGAGATTATCCCTGAAGATCGTGAATTGTTGTTTATTGACGGAGAGACCTATTTTATCGCGGAAAATTTCCAATATAAAGCGGTCATAGTTAATGATGAAATTTGGTTCAAAGTACTGAAAGTTGGGTAAATTTAACAAAATTTCTGGAGCGGTATAAGAAGTTAAGAGTATAGGGGTATCCTTTTGAGGAATAAAATCATTAGAGGGGTTGAATTATTTGACAAATTTTCTAACGGTAAAGCTATTATACAAATAAAATAAATTTTAATAACTTGAAAGAATATATGATTTGGTGTATTTATAATGCTTTGCATGAATTTAGAATTAATTAGGAGATATCGTGGACAGATTAGTTGAATATTTCATTTCGTTAGTTGAAATTGATAGTGAATCTAAGGATGAAAAGAGAGTTGCTGAAAAAATTGCGAATGATCTTTCTGAAATGGATGCAGAAGTAATTTTTGATAATGCCCATCATGCGACACAGGGAAATGTAGGAAATCTTATAGCAAATTTCAAGGGAAAGATAGACAAAACGCCCCTTCTTCTATGCGCTCATACCGATACTGTAAAACCTGGAATAGGAATCAAAGCCGTCATAAAAGACGGTTATATAAAATCCGATGGGTCAACCATACTCGGCAGTGATGATAAAGCTGGTGTTGCACAGATTGTTGAAGCGATAAGGCGACTTAATGAAGAGGGGTATGAATATGCGCCGATCCAGGTTTTGTTTACGATTTCTGAAGAGTTGGGCCTGCTTGGTGCAAAGAATCTTGATTATTCTCTTATAGATGCTGAAGTTGGTTATGCGCTGGATTGGCATGGAGTAGGTACCATCGTCACACAAGCTCCGTCGTTGAATATTTTTGAGATAATCGTTACAGGTAAAGAAGCACACTCAGGTGGATATCCTGAAAAAGGTATCAATGCCATACAGATTGCAGGGGAAGCTTTAGGTAAACTGAAACTTGGACGAATTGATTTTGAAACCACTGCAAATGTTGGAAATATCAAAGGTGGTCTCGCTCATAATATTGTTCCGAAGGAATGCTTTATCAGCGGTGAAGTTCGCAGCCATAATGAAGAAAAACTTGAGAAAGTCACTAATGATATCATTAAAACATTTGAAGAAGTTGCTGCTAAGTATGAGGTGAAGTTGGATGCGGAAGTAATAAAAGCACGATCAAAAGCCCATGTACTTAAAGATTTTGCAGCACTCAAAATAGATGAGGAAGAAGAGATCGTGAAAATTGCAGAACAAGCAGCACGGAATATCGGTGTCGAGTCCAGGATAGAGACAGGCGGTGGTGGAAGTGATGCAAATGTATTTGCAGAGCATGGACTCGTTGTTCCTATTATTGGCACTGGCATGAATGATGTTCATTCCACTCATGAAAATATTAAAATTGATGACCTAGAAAAAAATACTCAATGGGTTATGGAAATTATAAAAGAATATAGCAAAATATAAATACATCTTACATAGGGAGAAGAAATGAAAAAATATTTATTGGCACCCGGTCCTACACCGGTTCCCGAGAAGATCCTGCAGGTGATGGCAGAGCCAATGGTTCATCATAGAACTCCTGCATTCAAAGAAAAAGTAGGAAAAGCGATCGAAGGTTTGAAATATATTTTCCAAACCGATAGCGATGTCTTGATCTTTGCTTCAAGCGGTACGGGCGCAATGGAAGGAGCGATCTCCAATGTGCTCAATCCAGGAGACAAGGCGATCATTATTCGCGGCGGGAAATTTGCTGAACGCTGGGGTGAGATTGCAGAAAAATTCGGTGCACAACCCCTGTATATCGATATTGAATGGGGGACCGCTGTAGATCCAGCTGACGTTGAAAAACTTCTTAATGAAAATCCTGAGGTGAAGGGAGTGTATACTCAACTCACAGAAACATCGACTTGCAGTGTGCAACCTGTTAAGAAACTCGGTGAAATTGTCAGTAAAACCGATGCATTACTCGTCATCGATGCTATCTCAGGACTTGGCGGACAGGAATTCTACATGGATGACTGGAAAGTGGATATTTGTGTTGCCGGTTCGCAAAAAGGACTTATGCTTCCTCCCGGGCATGCATATGCTGCAGTGAATGAAAAGGCGTGGAAAGTCATCGATGAATGCATACAACCAAATTATTATTTTAATTGGAAAATATATCGCAAAAAGTTAGCTGCAAATACAGATCCCTACACAGGTTCTGTGCTTCATATAAAGGGTCTGCTTGTTGCAATCGATATGATAAAAGAGCGTGGACTCGGAAACATGTTCTATCAGTACCAAGTACTAGGGAAAGCAGTCCGTGCAGCAGTAGCAGCACTTGGATTGGAACTGTATGCTCATCCTTCATGCGATGTGGCAACTGCGGTTAAAGTTCCTGAATCAGTCGATGGACTCGCACTCGTGAAAAATCTCCGTGATAAGTACGGATTCACCATTGCAGGCGGACAAGCTCCCATCAAAGGTAAAATATTCCGTATTGCACACATGGGTTATATTGAAATTTTCGATATTATCTCTGTAATCTCAGCTCTTGAGATCGCGCTTCATGAACTCGGCTGGAAATTCGAATGGGGAGCAGGTCTTACAGCAGCTCAGGAAATTCTTGCAGAAGAATACAAATTCTAACCATAAAAAATAATAGCTCTTTTAAGAATTAAGTGGGTAATTTGAAGATAATATCCAATATCCAACACGGAATATCCAGGTATGAAGTAAGAAAATAAATGAGTGAGAAAGAAAAGAATACTGAAAATAATCAAAAGAAGTTTGATTTACAGGATAGTCTTATTGATTATGCGGTTAGATTCTGGTTACCAAGCCCCTGCTTGGTAACCAACACAACAAAATTGTTCCCTTTATTGCAGGAGACAGATGAGTTGATTTCAATACTTTTCCGCCGGCTGGCGGATAAAGCGAAAGAGAAAAATGAGCAATAGAAACAAAAATACTTTTGCCAGCATTGCTCCATACCTTAATAAATGGATATTGGATATTCCGTGTTGGATATTGGGTATTCAGATTTTAAATATATCAATCTACTTAAAAATAAAAGGAACAAAAATATTTATAAGGCGGGATCATTCCCGCCTTTCTTATTTTTTATGAATGTAAAAGTTCAGTATATCCTACCTGATACCATCGCTGATGAAATCAAAATTCAGCCGGAAGATATCCTTCTTTCAATAAATGGTCATGCCATTCATGATGAGCTTGATTACATATTTTATCAATCTGAAGAGCAGATAACGCTAAAGATCAAAAGGGGAGAAAAAACATTTACCCATTTTTTTAAGAAAAATATTGATGAGGATATCGGGCTCGAACTATCTCCGATGAAAGTTCGAAAGTGTGTGTGCAACTGCATTTTTTGTTTTGTTGACCAAATTCATCCCGATGTACGAGCTTCATTAAAAGTGAAGGATGATGATTTTCGGCTTTCCTTTTTTTATGGGAATTTTATCACGCTTTCAAATCTAACTGAGAAAGATTATAAGAGGATTATTGAGCAGCATCTTTCACCATTATACGTTTCAGTTCATACGACTAATAACAAATTGCGGCAGAAGATCATGCGGTACAAGAAAGATATTTCAATAATGAAGAAGCTCTCGTTATTTGCTGAAAATGGTATTTCTATTCATACTCAGATCGTGCTTATTCCGGGTTGGAATGATGGCATTGAGCTTGAAGGATCTGTATTTGATCTCGCTTCGCTTTATCCTGCGGTGCAGTCTATTGGAATTGTCCCGGTTGGTTTGACAAAATTCAGGCAAGATCTGCCCCAACTCAAAAAAGCGAATAAGGCACAAGCAAAAAAAGTTATTTTACAGTCTGAGAAATGGAGAAGGAAGTTTTATGAAGAATATGGCTCGGGTATTGTATCACTTGCTGACGAGTTTTTCCTCCTTGCGGATATGCCTGTTCCTGAAGATGAGTATTATGAAGGATTTCCTCAAATCGAAAATGGTATTGGTTTAGTTAGAGATTTTATTGATAATTGGGAAAATTATTCTGCTGAATTGCTCATACAGCACAGAAATAAAAAAGTTCTTTTTGTGACAGGTGTGTCCTTCTATCCTATCTTTAAAGGATTGATCGATGAGCTTAATTCTAAGGAGGATCAAAAGTGGAAGGTCATTCAAGTTGAGAATGAATTTCTTGGTAAAGATGTAACAGTTGCAGGTCTGATCGCGGGGCAGGATGTTAAACGAGCGATACAAAATGAAGTATATGATGTGCTTTTACTTCCTGATGAGATGTTCAATGTGGATGGTGTGACGCTGGATAATTTCAAAATGGAAAATATAAAATGAAAAATTTTTAAATATAATCCCAAACAAAGTAAGATAGAGAGAATCATTGAACTATAAAATAGTTTTCGCAAATCCTTCATTTTCAAGTGAACAAATGAATGCTTGCATTGATCAATGCAGCGATCTCACCGAGCTTCAGACGCTTTTAGATCAAAATCTATTTAGTATCGAACGTCTGGATCCACCCTTCGGTACGTTGCGGATAGAGCATATACGCAAAGCTTTGAACATTGCGGATTATTTTGGGACGGTTGACGTTTTACCTGATATTTCGCTATTGCACATGCTGTATTCGAAATTGTATCCGAACCGGAAGGGGAAAGTAAAAATTGATAATGCAGCTATCTCTCGATACTTCCAAGACAAATTCAACGATCTTGAACTAAGCGATGATGACTGGCAACGTGTGATCGATAAATTAAGTATCGAAGAATTTATAAGCATCGACACGATCGCAGAAAGGGCAGTGATCATCTGGAATTCACTTCCAAGTATAAAAACAACCAATTCCTGCACAGGTCATCGGGATTCACCCCGCTATTTCTGTTTTTCAAATTTGTTTATGAAGTATGATCCGGAAAAAATATCTTTCCCACACCTAAGTGATTTGAGCCAATCAGCTTTTGCAGATTTAAATTCAGATATATTTAAAACAGAGATGTTGATATATAAAAATAAAATAGACATCACATTTTTTCAGATTCCAAGTTCTTAATGGATCGCAAAGAACAACAAAATACCAGTGGAAGCATTGGTCGAGAAATGCTATGATCAGCTCGAATCCACATTTAGAACTGATGATGATCTCGAAAATTTTAAGCGCGAAAGAAGTGCTTCAGTTGTTCGGGCAGCAGACTATATCCATAAACTGTTGTTTAAGTATTTCAATCGACTTAACACAAATTTTGAGATTACTGAGCAGGAAGATGAATTTTTCTGGGATGTCTTTTGGAAACGCTGTTTGATCTTCGAGGAGACTTATAAGGATTTTTATCTTTCATTAGACGCGATTGAGAATGTTAAACGTTTTTGGAAGTGTTGTGAAGAGCTTGGGAAAAGTTTACAAAAAGAAAGTCGCAAAATCTAAATCCTAGAAAAATTCAAATTTTCAAAATTACGAAAGCTATTATTAGTTATGTAGAAAGTCAGTGGATGGCTCTATTAAGTCAGGATAATTATTCGTTGGCGAATTTACCTCTTGAGAAACCTCATAAAGATCGAAATAATGTTCCTGATAGGGAACGAGTAGTTGCTTAAGTGTATTTACATTACTATTCTTGAACCACAAAGAGAAATTATCTTCAGAAAGAATGACCGGCATTCTCGGATGAATATTTTTCAAATTATCTGATGCTTCAGTTGTAATAATACTGCAAGAAGTAATCTTCTCACCATCCGGAAATTTCCAATTATCATAAATACCTGCAAAGCAAAAGGGTTTTTTATTCTTCAAATGAATAAAATAGGGAAATTTGTTTGAGCCGCGTTTCTGCCACTCATAAAAACCACTGGCAACGATAAGGCATCTTCTTTTCTGGAATGAGTATTTGAAACTCGGCTTTTCATTAATCGTCTCAGAACGAGCATTAATAAGTTTCGAACCAATTGCAATATCCTTTGCCCAGAAAGGTATCAGTCCCCATCTCATTGCAGTAAGTGTTGAGCTTCCATTTTCAATAATAACAGCAACATCTTGAGTCGGTGCAATATTATAACTTGGACCGAGTTCGATCTCAATTTGATCAAGATTGAATATTTCCTTTATCTCATTCGCAGTATTAATTCGAGCAAATCTTCCACACATAGTTACTCCTTTTCGTTATCTGTTTTCACCACACGGATCTGGTCCCATTGTGTGGTGAAATGCGGTGATTTATGCATGCGTTTCATCATCCACGGTTTTTTAATACCAGTTGCTGCATAGTGCAGTGTGCTGTCACCCCACTTCTTATTGATGTTGTCTATCATCTCGGTCAGTTTTCGGTTTCTGCTGTGGAAATAGGACTCTGTAAAGAGATTAAGCTGATACTTATCCTGTTCGACAATTCCGCTCAGCATAATACCTGCCTTTTTGTAACGGTATCCTTCCCGATAGATTTCTTTAAGGTTTTTATGCGCTTGAGAAATGAATTCCGCAGTACTGTCTGTCGCTTCCGGTAGCTCAAACATATAGGCATTGGAATATTGCGGTTCTTTCGGTTTAAAACGATTTGTCGCCACAAAAACTTGGATGAATGAGGCAAGACATTTCTGCTTTCTGAGTTTTTCGGCAGCAATTGTTACATATGTCGCCACTGCTTCTTCCATTTCCTCAAGTGTTTCAACAGGACGTCCAAAGGAGCGAGAACTTACGATCTCTTTTTTGTGTGGAGTAACTTCGTCTAGATTTATTGAGGGGGTTCCGCGAAGCTCAAAAACTGTAGTAAGACCCATGACCGTCATATTCTTCTTTACCCATTTATCCGGCGCATATTTCAGGTCATATGCAGTATGAAAATTATTACGTTTGAGCAGTTTTTCATACTGCCAGCCAACGCCCCAGATGTCTGATACATCTACCTGTTTCAGAAATTCATCTATCTCATGTTCGCTGAAGGAGGTTATATCAAGGACACCCTTATACTTCTTGCTTTTTTTTGCAAAACGGTTTGCGACCTTAGCAAGAGTTTTGGTTTCTGCGATACCGATCGAAACAGGAATACCCGTCCAGTCCGTGACAGTATTTTTGATCTTCCAGCCATATTTGGTTAGATCCCGATCAGCAAAACCCGACAGCCCAAGAAATGCTTCATCAATTGAATAGATTTCCAGATCAGGACTGAATTGCTCCAGGGTTTGCATCACACGGTGTGACATGTCGCCATAAAGAGAATAGTTTGAAGAGAAGACAAAAATATTATGTTTTTTAATCAGATGTTCTGCTTTGAAGACCGGTTTACCAAAAGGCATTCCAAGTGCTTTTGCTTCGTTTGAACGGGCAACGACACAACCGTCATTATTTGAAAGCACTATTATTGGCTTACCCTCGAGATCAGGTCTGAATACCCGCTCGCAGGACGCGTGGAAATTATTGCAATCAACCAAAGCGACTATGTTTTTCATAAGAGAATGATACTCGGATAAACCGAAACCAAACAGTAATTAACCACAGAGATTACAGAGAATAAAGAAGATTTTATGTTAGCTTCCTTTTTCATTTTAATTCTTTTGTGCCACTAAGGCTCTAAGACTCAAAGAGACATTAATTTTATATTCAAACCATTTTACGAAGCTTTGTGTCTTAGTGGAATACATTCTTTTAATTTTAATTTTTTCTTAATCTGTGCGAATCAGTATCATCAGCGTTTATCAGCGTCCCATTCTTATTAAATAGCTCACGGATTTTCACGGATTATCACAGATTATTATGTTATATTTTATATTTTTCATTTTAATTTTAATTTTTTCTTAATCTGTGTTCATCAGTATGATCAGTGTTAATCAGTGTCCTATTCTTTTTCTATATGGGTTTGTGGATTACGTAGGTGACAACGCCCCAGATGTGGAAGTCCATTTCAGCTGTGATCTCGATAGGTGTGAAATGTATATTTCCTGGCTGCAAAAAAAGTTTATCACCGTCATACCAAATTCTTTTCACGGTCAGTTCACCATTTACGGCTGCTATAACTATTTTCTGTTTCTCGGCTTGAAGTGCCCTGTCAACAATGAGAATATCTCCCGAATGTATCCCGGCATCGATCATTGAATCACCTTCCACGCGTACAAAAAAAGTTGCTGCAGGATGTTTTATGAGAAATTTATTAAGATCGAGTGTGGACTCTATATAATCACTTGCAGGAGAGGGGAAACCTGCTTTGATCTCCGATTTGTACATAGGGAGCTCGAGTTCTGTGCCCTCCTCATAACTCATTATCTGTGCGATGCCTTTCCCTTTTTTTAAGGGACGAATGTGATTATCTTTTTTACTCAAATTTACAAATCCTTTCTCCAAATAATTTTGTGCCCACTCGAATGATGTTCGCACCTTCTTCTATTGCAACTTTATAGGAATTGCTCATACCCATGGAAAGGTATTTCATCTCAACTTTCGGAATGTTCAAATCTTTAATATGATTGAAAATTCTTCGTGTTTCCACAAAATATGGACGTGCATCCTCAGGATCGCCGGTAAAGGGTCCCATAGTCATGAGTCCCATTACTTTTACGTGTGGAAGTGGTGCTATTTCTCTAATAAGATGCTCAATATCTTCAGGCATCACACCGTTCTTTTGCGGTTCACGACCACTGTTTACTTCGATGAGTATGGACATGATCTTATTATTCAGTTCAGCATATTTATCGATTTTACGGGCGAGTTTTGCTGAATCGACTGTCTCGATCATATCGAAGATCGGAACGACCTGCACGACTTTGTTGCTTTGCAGATGTCCGATAAAATGCCACTGCGCTTTTTCACCCACGAGTTCATGAACAGAAACTGCTTCCTGCACATAATTTTCACCGATTTTAGATACCCCTGCTTCGATGGCTTCAAGAATTTCATCAGCAGTTCTTGTCTTTGCTGCAGCAACTATCTCAACACCTTCCGGTACTTCGGAAAGCAAACGCTTCACATTCTCAGTTATTGTTTCCATACAAACCTTTCATTTTAATTTCACACATTATGAACAACATTCATCTTAATGAACCTTTCTCTGTCAACTCCAATTATATTTCCGCATGAGCATTTGATGATGCCGCCTTCATGAACGGTGTAATTTTCCAAAATTCTTTTCTTATAACAGCGCAAAATATGTCCCCTTCCCACTTTTTCATATTTGAAGATTTTTCTTTTACATTTGTCACACCTGATGGTAATAATGCGCGATGAATTAGCCATATTAAAAAAGCTCTTGCTGTGATTGTGGACGTGAGGATTTCTTCTTTTTTTTGTACTCTATTTTTTTCTCTTCAAGAAGTTCCTGTTCGATCGCTTTAATATAAGGAGATAGGGGTAAATTATAAGTTTTTCCATATAGGAAGCGGCTTTGTGCATTTGTCAGATAGAGCTGATTTCGTGCACGGGTCATGCCAACATAGAACAATCTTCGCTCTTCATCGATGTCGCATTTTTTATCTTCGAACAATGAGTAGGGCAGTATGCCATCTTCACAACCTGCAATAAAGACACAATCAAATTCGAGTCCCTTCGCAGAATGAAGTGTGAGCAGATTTACCCGCTCCAGAGTGAAATCGTTTGTGTCAACTCCAGAACCAAGAATTGCAAACTTCAAAAATGAATCGAAGTCATCATTAAATCTCTCAGAACGGTTCATCAATTTTTTAGTCGATTCATCGAGTTGGGATATTTTTCCCTTAAAAAATTTCTTGATGATCATCTCAAGCGCCTGCTGCACGTTCTGTTCTATAAGACAATTCTTGAGTTCGTTGAGATCGGGAATTGTCAGGATGTTCCTTTTGATAAGTTCATCGATGAGAAACATATTTCTTGGATTGAGTGCAAGGCGCAGTACATCGAGAATAGATTTTACCGGTTCTTCAAAGAAAAAGGAGTTTTCAGTTATTTTCTGAAAGGGTATCGAATGGTCATCGAGTGCTTTTTCCAGCGCAGGCATTTGTGCTTTGAGTCGGCAAAGGATTGCAACTTCGGACAGACTCCCAACTTTCGAACCCTCGCTCCCGTCCGTAATAGAACTATCCATCGAAAAAAATCGTACACCACCAATAAGTTTCTCGATCTCACGAGCGATAAATTCAGCTTCGCTTTTATCTGATCTATGAGAGGAAATATTGATCTTCACACCTTCCTGCAAACCGGAGAGTATTTCCTGTTCCTCAATAACCTGATTCGATGCTCTCAGAATCGTATTGGTACAGCGGTAGCTTTGAAGAAGTGGGATGATCTTTATCTGAGTGTAATCTTTCTGGAATTTTTTGATAAAACCGACATCAGCTCCGCGAAATCCATAAATTGCCTGGTTCTGGTCACCGATCGCCGTGATATTTGCCTGTTTTTCCGGCTTAATAAGTTTGATGAGTTGGTACTGTGCTGCATTGATATCCTGAAATTCATCAATGAGAATGAACTGTAATTTTTTCTGATATTTTTTCTGGATTTTCTGCTCGCTTTTCAAAAGCATCACAGGTTTATAGATCAGGTCTTCAATATCAAAAAGATTAAATTGCTGCAGAGCTTTTTCGTATTTTGTGAATAGCTCTTTCGATGCGTTTTTTCTGATCTTAGATTGAGGAGTCGCCTGCTGTTTGATATGCGAAATTTCCTCGGAAATTGATTTTACTTTTTTCTTATTGCATCCCACTTTTTCGGTAAGAAAACGCTGTTTTTCATTTTCATCAAGTATGCCGAATTGCGAATCTCGTTTGAAATATGCTGCGTGTTCTTTGAGGATCGAGTAGCCATAAGAGTGAAATGTAGAGATATGAAGTTCCTCTTTTGAGGTGTTGTCCAGTAGTTTATCCAACCGATCTTTCATCTCATTTGCAGCTTTATTGGTAAAGGTTACTGCCAGAATATTTGCCGGTTTGATACCTCGCTGTTTGATGAGATAAGCAATGCGCGCAGTAAGTGTTCTTGTTTTGCCTGTACCAGGTCCAGCCAAAATGAGCAGCGGTCCCGGATAGTGCTGAACTGCAAGTTTTTGATCTTCGTTGAGTTGTTCGAGATAATCAGAAGGAGTTTGTTCAAAAACCTTTTTTTCTTCCTTTGGGATGAAAAGTTTGGGCTCTTCCTTTTTTGTATAAAGTTTCTGAAACGAGGCAATATCGAAGTTTATCAGCGGTTTTGGAGCTGGTGCTTTTATCTCTTCTGTAAAGTCAGAGAAGAGCGCTTCCTGGTTTTGTAGATTTTTTATTTCATCCCTGGTAAAAGTTCGAATTTTGCCGTATTCTCCATCAAATCCTTCTTCGATATGCACCTGACCGTTGCGCATCCTTCTGATGGATTCTGTGAGGATTTCATTGGTTTTGTTCTGCACCTCATCAAGTGGTGTGTGCAAAAGAATGTCGAATTCGGAAGTAAATTTTTGCAGCAATGCTTCATAAGCTTGGGCAACTCTTTTGGAATTTTTACCTACACAAAGTATTTCTGAAAGAATTTCATCCAGCGTGATAAGAGAATGGAAGTGATGCCTGTGTGGTCGCGCTTCAGGATCGGTTCTGTCTGCGAGCTGGGCAACGCGGTTGAGCACACCCACAGTGACCTTTTTCCCGCAAACAGGACAGATGCCTTTGTGTTTGAGGGTTTCAACCGGATCCCAGCAAATGCCACATTTTCTGTGTCCGTCATAATGATATTTTCCTTCCTGTGGGAAGAACTCGATCGTTCCTAAAAACTGCTTATCATTACCGGATTTCATTGCATCATGAATTGCATAATAACTGAGTTCTGTATCAAAAAAATTTGCCTCTCTCCCAAGCTTTGAAGGTGAATGTGCATCAGAGTTTGAAATGAGTGTATATTTATCCAGGAATGAACATACCCAGTTCATAGGCGGATCAGAGGAAAGCCCTGTTTCAACTGCGAAAATGTGCCCGGCAAGGTCATCATAACATTCTTCGATAGTATCAAATCCCGATTTTGAGCCGAGAGCAGAAAACCATGGCGTCCAGATATGTGCAGGGATAAGGAAAGCATCGTCAGAAGTTTCCAAAACAATTTCCAAAAGATCCCGCGAATCCAAACCGAGGATCGGTCTGCCGTCTGAAGTGATATTTCCAATTTGTGAAAGCTTGTTTTGAATCTTCTCAACAGTTTCGAAATCAGGTGCAAAAAGCACATTATGAACCTTGCGAACTTTTCCGTTTTTTTTGTAGATATTGCTGATCTCAGCAGTGAGAATGAAGTGTGTTTGATTATGAGAATTGTATTTTTGAAAATCTTTTTTAAGCGTGAAAAGACCCGGTTCTGAAGGATCGAGCTTTTCTTTAAGCTCTTTAAGCCATCCTGGGTGAGAAAAGTCTCCAGTCCCCACAACAGTAATGCCTTTTTTCTGTGCCCATTTGTCGAGTTCTTCGGGAATAAGGTTTTTGCTTGTTGCAATGGAAAAATGCGAGTGAATATGGAAGTCAGCAATAAATTTCATAAAAAATTATGTCGCAGTTTTGAAGAGTCCGATCAAGCCTATAGTTCCGAAGATAATATTTGCAAACCACGCAGCCATCACTGGTGAGAGCAATTCATTATAACCGAGACTTTGACCGAATCTGACCATTGAAATGTATAAAAAACAGATCGCAATAGCTATTACAAAGCTGATCCCGCGGGATTTTCCCCTTTTTGAAAGCGTTGCAAGCGGAATGCAGAACAGGATCATTATCACATTCACAAATGGATATGCCAATTTTAGGTTCAATTCCACCAGCTCCTTTTGGTGTTTTTCTCCGATCCTTCGCAGACGTTCAATATATTCATGAAGCTCGAAAACGGTCATCTCATCGGGTTTCTTGGTACTCTTTACCAGGTCCTGGGGTTGTACATGGATATCATCAAAATACTGTTCTTCGAAATTGGTATAAAAAATGAGTTGGTTATCATCAAATTCGCGAATATATCCGTTATAAAAAGTGAGCTTCATCTCCTTTCCGCTTCCGGTCGAATCTGCTTCCCAGATACCATGCTCTGCCTGTATCTTTGTTATGATATGATTGTCATTATTAAAGATCGAGATGTCTATATTCTTGATCTTATTTTTATAACCGTCGAGAAAACCGATGTAGTACAGACGGTTCTTGTCATCTTTATATTGAATATTCGAACGAACCCGAATATCGGATTTTTTCTGTTTTTTTATCTTTACTCTTTCAATATATACACGTGTGTCTTCTGCCCACGGCATGACAGTATCACCGAAGACAAATAGGAGTATCGTCACTAGAAATCCGAAAGCAAAAAGAGGGACCGACATCCTTTTTATACTTATCCCGGCACTGCGTATCGCCACCGTCTCATTGTGTTTGCCCATGTACTGCATCAGGAAGAGTCCTGCAAGAAGAATAGCCACTGGGGAGGAGAGCACAACGATGTAGGGAATTCGTAGGATAAAATACGACACAACATTCCAGAATGCCGGTTCTTCGCTGAAAAACCTACTCCATTTTTCAAAAAATTCAATAACCAGAAATATCGATACGAAAGATCCGAGAATTATCAAGTAGAGCCGGGCAAAGCTTTTAAAAAGATACTTATCAATTATTTTCATCGGATGATTCTGTTTTCTGCTTTCGTTTGAAGATGTTCTTAAAACGCTCGATGTGAATGATCTTACGCTCCCGCATAGAGTATATCACAAGATACACACCTGCAATAGTAAAAATAATATTTGATATCCACATGCCGATAAAGGGTGAGATGATCATTTTATCGGCAAGCTCCTCACCCGCAAAAAGTGAGACATAATACACAACAAAAACCAGCGAACTTACAATGAAGCTCATGCCCACGGAATTTGTCCTGGTCATCATGCCAATGGGTGCTCCGATGAGAATAAACACAAGACAGGCAAAGGCGATCGAGTATTTCTTATCGATCTCAACCTGGTATTTACTGATCTCCCGACTCAGACTGTAAATGCGTTGGTCCCGCACTCCGATGAGGTGTTTCAGCTTATTTCTTTCTTCGTTATCTCCTTCTTGAGGATTATCCGTTATTTCTGCGAGCTGGACTTCGTACTTGTTCTTTTCTTTGATTTTCCCCTGGCGTTTAGTATCAAGTTCCGCGACGTGCTTTTTCATATGTGAAGAGCTCATTTCTCTGTCACCCCGCTGTGCAAGGTGAGCTTCACTTACTCCGATGCCAAGGTCGGGAATTTTTATTCTGTACTCCTTAAAAACAATAGTTGTGTAATCTTGAGGATCATCCTTGGAAATTTCGTGTATCAAGCCATTGTAGAGCGTCGCATAAAGAGAATTTCCACCATTAAAAAGTTCGATATTTCCGTATTCAGCAGTGATCGTTCTGGGGTATTTGCCATTGTTTTTATCATAAATAACAATGTTGTTGAATTTTTCACCACCTTCAAATTTGTCATGATAGTAGAAGTTGTAGTCTTTCAATTCCGTAAATAGTCCCGGCTTGAGTTCCGATGTGGGTCTGCGTGTGCTTATCTTTATTAAGAGATTTTTCAACCTGAAATTGCTTTCTGGCAAAATGTAATCGTTGAAGTATATCATAAAAAGGGAAATGAGTATTGCAACGATCACGACTGGTTTCATCATCCTGTAAATATTGATGCCGCTCGCTTTGAAAGCGGTTATCTCATTGTCCGATGAAAGCCGCCCAAAAGCCATGATGGTAGCAACCAGCACAGCCATAGGAATTGCGAGTGCAAGCATGAAAGGTAAGCTCAATACAAAAACCTGTGTGGTCGTCCAGAGGTCGAGATGCTTTGTGATAATGAGGTTAAGTAGATCAAGCACTCTGTCCAGCAGCATGATGAAGGTGATGACCACAACCGAGAGGACAAAGGGACCTGCATGCTCCCTGAGAATGTATTTTGATAATATTTTCATTGAACGACCTTAGCTGTGCAGTTTTTGAGAGGCAGGAAAATTGTCAATTTTTGGGAGAAAATAAATCAAATTAAATCTTAACCACGAAAAAAACGAAAGTACACGAAAAATAAAATAAAACAACCACCAGTCTCCTTCCGATAAATCGGAATACGCCCCGGCAGGCAGAGAACGCAGAGACCACAGAGAAAAAACAATAGAGAAGAAAAGCGAAGAGAGAGAAAAATATAATCATGACTTTATTCAAACTATTGAGACTACGCTGTGGTTCGCCTTCGTATAACTTCCGACTGCGTTGCACTACGGCGTGATAAAACAGCGCAACAGGCAGGCATAGGAATTTCCGGATTGTAACAAGATAATTCCAAATAAAAAAGGGCATCCAGTTTTTTTATTAAAGATGAGAAAGTGTGATGTTATTTATGATTGATGTGAATTTATTAATTTCTAAAAGCATGCAGAGGCAATCTCCTTTCACTCGTCACTCTTCGCTCCACGCTTTTCGCTTTCCACGAATATTTGTCTTGACAGGTTTCAGCGCAGATACTTCATTCATCATGAAGTTAAAAGAAACTTCAGTTTTGAGAAGAGAGGAAAAATGAAAAAAAAGTTTTTTTTATCGGTTTTTTCTTTACTCTGTGCGGGAATAGTTAACGCAGCGATTCTCAACGTACCAGCTGATTTTACAACAATACAGATAGGAATAAATTCATCTGTAAATGGAGACACTGTTTTAGTTCAGCCGGGAACCTATGTAGAAAATATTAACTACGACGGAAAAAACATAACTGTTGCATCATTGTTTCTTACTACCGCTGATACATCCTATATATCCCAGACAGTGATTGATCCCTGTCAACATTGCTTTGTTGTAACTTTCCAGAATGGAGAAGATTCAACGAGCGTACTCTATGGTTTAACGATTACAAATTCAGGAGGTTTTAGCAAGGGAATTGTTTGCATAAATTCTTCTCCTAAACTGGACTCAAATTCAATTATGGATATTTCTTCTAATTGCGTAACTTACGATGGAGGAGGTATATGTTTAGTCAATTCAAATGCAATAATAATTAATAATTTAATCCAAAACAATCACATCACCGTATATGAACCTCAACAAGGGGGCGGCTCTGGAATTTCATCGACTTCATCTTCACCTTATATATTAAACAATTTAATTCTAGAAAATACTCTTTATGCTGAAACTATTGGGTCTGGATATGGAGCAGGAATATATTGTAAAAACTCAAATCCAGTTATTATTGGAAACACTATTCACGAGAATATTATGAATGGTGGCTCAATATTTGGTGCTGGGATATATGTAGAATATTGTAATCCAATATATATATATAATAATATTATTTCATATAATTATTCAAATGTTGGTGCTGGAATATATATATCTTATTCTAGTGGAGAAATAAAAAACAATTTTGTTTTTAATAATTATACTTCTGAAGGCGGTTATGGTGGTAGACTTTGTATTAGGTCAGAAAACATCAAAATAATTAATAATATAATATGTAACAATTCATCTGGAAGAGGTGGAGGTCTTGAGTCTAGAACAAATATCTTCATCAATAATACTATTTGTAATAATTATGCAACTAATCAAGGAGGGGCTGTTTATGGTTCTGGAAGAAGTCCCATTTTTTATAATAACATCATGTTCGGTAATAATTCAGTCATAGGTTCTCAAGTCTCTTTGCCAGATGGGTATTATTCTAGTGACCCAGAATTCTATTTTAATAATATAGAAGGTGGATTGAACGCAATGCATGGTAATAATACCTATACTTGGATTTACCAAAACAATATTGATTTACCACCTAATTTTGTAAATCCTACAGCCGGCTCAGGATATGAGTATTGTGCTTTTCAGTCTGATTGGAGTTTAACTGAATACTCACCCTGTATAGATGTCGGCACTCCAGACACAACCGGACTTAATATCCCACCTTGGGATATGGATGGCAATATTCGCGTGTGGGATGGAAACGGAAGTGGAGTTGCAATCATTGATATGGGAGCATATGAATATGGTGCCCCGTCCTACTCAGTTCAAGAACCTGAGATTCCTCAAGAACGTATTATTTATAACTTCCCCAATCCAACCAAAACCTCAACAACAATTAAGTATTTCTTGAAACAGAATTCCCATGTTAAGATCAGTATCTACAACTTGAAAGGGCAACTCGTTGAAACAATTATAAATGATGCAAAACCAAAAGGCGAACATGCAGTATTGTATAATACTGATACATTAAATTCGGGAGTGTATTTCTATAAAATACAAACTGAGGATATGTCAGAAATTAAGAAGATGATCGTGATAAAGTAAGGTGCACTTGTTCTTAAGTTACTCTTGTTTGAACCGTTGCGAAGGATGACAAAGGTCAATATTCACAAGATTCTGCATGAATATTTTAAGCTTAAATCTGCTTAATGTGTGAACGTGTCCATCCACCGGCGGATAAGAGTTCTATTCATAAAATATTTAACTGGAACAATGCCGAAATTATCCATAAACTTGACAGCACATTCCGTAAGAAACCTATTCCAAATATATGAAAAATGAAACCAAAACTCGTAAAGAAGTTATCATTTACTGCGACGGTTCGTGCAAGGGAAATCCCGGACCAGGTGGCTGGGCTGCAATCCTTATCTATCGTGGGAAAAGGAAGATACTTACCGGCTTTGCTAAAGAAACGACCAACAACATCATGGAACTCACCTGCGCAATCAAAGCGCTGGAAAAATTGAAAGAGTCATGCACTGTAGCGTTGTATTCAGACTCGGTTTATCTTGTCAAAGGCATGACCGAATGGATACAGAACTGGAAAGAAAAGGATTGGAAAAATTCTAAAAAGAAACGTGTAAAAAACCTAGAATTATGGCAGCAGCTCGATACATTATCTAAGAAGCACAATGTTTACTGGCAATGGGTAAAGGGGCATGATGGTCATCCTGAGAATGAGGAATGCGACCGTCGTGCAAAAGCAGAAATAAAAAAACATATAATGTAACAGTGTTTTAAATAGGAGCACCTATGAAAAAAATAATTATTTTCCTGATGATCCCATTAATCATGGTTGGCTGCAGCTTATTCAAAACTGTTCCAACAGAGCGTCTTCAGACAAGCTTGCTTCCGGATTATGTGAAAAATCTTTATCTGGGTATGCCCCTGGAAAAGTTTGAAGATATAAAAGATATTGATAATATGATCGTCAATAAGGATTTGTCATTTCGCTACCAGTATGAAGAGGTTATCAATGATGACCGGCTTGAATCGATAGTCTATTATTTTGATGAGAAGATTTCATCTCAGCCCCTGTACGAAATGATCTTTATTTTCAAATCCGATTTTGATGTAAAATCCTATGCGGATGAGATGTATGGTCCGCCTTCTGTGGAATTTCATTTACCCTTTGACGAGTGGTGCTGGAAAAGCGGAGAGGGCTTCCAGATAATTGCCTGGACCTTTGAAAATAAATTGGTCATAATTGCAACGATCAAGAACACCGAATGGGATGAACTCGATATTTGCGGTGAATAATGGTTTTTGAAACAGCTCGTTTGATCATACGAATTCCCACGACAAAAGACGAGGACGTAAATCTCTATTTCCAGCTCTGGAATGATCCTCGCGTTATGGAGAATGTCGGATTTCCAAAGGGATTGATGAAACGCAGGGAAGATATAATTGCACAATTGGCTCATGCAGAAAACTCAGAATTTGATCGCACTTTGATAGTGATAGATAAGGAAAGCAACACACCGATAGGGGAATGCAAGCTTGGTTTGCTCGGCGAAGAAGGCGTTGCTCATACAGATGTAAAATTGCTTCCAGCATTATGGGGCAAGGGTTTTGGTTTAGAAATAAAACAAGGATTGGTTGATTATCTTTTCACTCACACATCCTGTAAAGCGATCCAGGCATCTCCGAACCGATCTAATATTGCTTCACAGAGAATGCAGGAAAAAGTTGGCGCAAAGCGTATCAGAGAAGGAACGTATCACTTTCCTGAGCATATGCGATCCTATACAAAACCTGTTGAATTATATATCTACAGGTTAAATAGATCAGACTGGGAAATGAGATAGGGATTCATAAGATCAATAAATTATGGATGTTCTTATTTATAATAATCAAATAAACAGAGAAATAATATAAAAGGAGTTTTAAAAAAAAATGGAAAATGCTATTAGTTATTTAAATGCACATCCGATCTTCTGGGTGATCCTCGGCATTTTGGCAGTGCTTTTAATCATTGCGATCGTAAAGAAAGCGTTCAAACTACTAATTATAATCGCAATTATCGCAGTAGTGTATCTTGGATATTTGTTCTTTACAGGTAAGGAAATTCCCACAAATAAAGAAGGCTGGATCGAACACGGAAAAGAGTTGCTTGAAAAAGGAAAAGATGCAGGCAAAGATCTGCTAGAAAAGGGGAAAGATGCAGGTGAAGACCTTATAGAAAAAGGCAAGAAGGAATTTCAGAAGAAAACTAACGATTAGGTAATTCAGAAGCAAAACCTATTCCCGATTTCTATATTTGACTCTCTCCCATAATGACGGATTATTTTTTATGTACCATCTGATCTTCTCTAAGGATTTCTCATTTCTGACAATGTGCTCATAGAATGAACGCTGCCATGCAAATTCTTCAAGACCTGCTTGGTGAATATATTTTGATGATGTTGTTTTAAATGCACCAATTAATTCGGATAGTGGTTTGATTTTTATATGATTTCTGGGGTCATTATTTTTATGTAGGGTCAAGTCGCGACTTGTCCCCACATTGGATTTAATTTCCACAATACCATGTACATGATTTGGCATTATTACAAATTCATCTAATTTCACATATTTATATTGTTGTTCCAACCATAACCATCGTTTTCGAGCAATTAGACCATATTTATTCAAGAACATATTATTTTTCCTAATTGTGCCGAAATATTTAATCTTATTTTGGGTACAAATTGTAACAAAATAATATCCTGGTTGCGAATAATCATAACCCTTAAGACGGTTTGGTTTTCTGATGTGTAGTGTCCTCATAATAGAAAAACCTTAACTCCGTAATGTATATCCTACGCCCTGATCACCCCGAAACTGACCGCAGAATTTATCATTGCCTGCAGCTCATTGATGGCTTTTGACACAGACTGCCCGATGAGGTCCATCTTGGATATTTGATAGATCCGCTCTGATGCCTTTTTGATTTCTTGAGAAGAGAATATCTGGTCAACAAGTCCGCAGGATTTTATAAGAGAAATGATAACAATATCGCGGGGTTCGGGTATTTCATCACTAAGTACGATATGACGAATACGATTTCTTACTGTCATCT
>Ga0208902_1000500_pt1 | contig 20281 bp, 16 predicted proteins | sample AntAceMetag02UKH_FD_184767 | JGI IMG/M metagenome (GOLD analysis project Ga0208902, IMG submission 184767) | Saline lake microbial communities from Ace Lake, Antarctica - Antarctic Ace Lake Metagenome 02UKH (SPAdes) (version 2) | ecosystem: Environmental > Aquatic > Non-marine Saline and...
TGGTGGATGAGGTTGTGCGCTTCGAAAAGTTGAGGGACTACATGGTGGCATTTACCGATTCAGTCTATCAGAATCCAAAATCAATCTGTCCGCGTCACCATATGATGCTTCCGAGACTCATCCAGTCTCAAATCGTAACCGGTCTCGATCGCCCGAAAAAAGCAGAATGACAGAAATGGCAAAAAACGGTCTGGTAGGTTTTTTATAGTGACATAACTGAATCAAGTATGATAGTGAGAGCAACTCTGTACGCAACTATGCGTGCCCGCAGTTTTAAATTATTATAGGAGGTAGTCTAGAAATGGAAGAAGTATTGGCTCCAATGCCGGGAAGCATTATTGAAGTTATGGTTAACGTTGGCGACGAGGTGAAGGAAGACGATGAGTTGTTGATCCTTGAGGCAATGAAGATGGAAAACCCGATCTGCGCCCCGGCAGATGGAACGGTAAAAGAAATAAAGGTAAAGGTAAAGGACGTGGTGGAAACCGACCAGCTTCTGGTTGTCATGGAATAAAAAGGGTTTGGGAAATATAGCGGAGGGGGTATCCTCTTCATAATAGAAAAGGGGGCTTATAAGCCCCCTTTTCTATTATGAACTTCCATGTCTTTACGAACGGTTCATTGCCGGATCAAAGTGGAATGCATCCGTCTGCGGGTCAAGGATATTGATTTCGGACAAAACCAGATCATCATTCGGGATGGAAAAGGTATGAAGGATCGTGTCACCCTTCTACCCGAGCAGATCAAGCTTTTTTTGCGTGAGCATCTGGAAGGTGTTCCCGGAATTCGATCAGGAGTTGCCCCAACACCTCCTCCCCGTAATTTTCGATACATTGTTCCCATTTTGCCGCCAGTTTCTCATTGACATACAATTCCATGTTCCCTATACCTCCTGTGTGGAAAGAAGTCCTTATTCGGAAGGACTGAAAAATCTATCGCACCCGTTCTTATCGATTGTCTTCGCCGATTTTGGTACCGGTTTCAGGCCTCGGGGTTCAGCCTGTTCAGGATAGGGATTCTAACCGCGGATTGAAAATCCGGCCCTATTTTTAAATCTTTTACTCCAGCCCAACCCAGGAGGGTTCTTATGATACGTCGAGTAGTGGGAATATGCCTTATCTTGATTCTGCTTTCCGGTGTCAACTTGTACGCGGGACAGACGGTCAGGATTTTCTGGGCCGAATATGACGGAGATACACCGGAATACACGCAACAGCTTGAAAAAGCGTTCGAAGAGGCGCACCCGGATATAGATTTGAAGATTATACGGACGAGCTGGAACAATCTTCACGATCGCCTGGTCACCTCCATCAAGGACAAAAGTGAGCCGGACCTTTCCGTGATCGGGACCCGATGGCTCTTGGAATTCGAAGATCTGAATGTTCTGGAACCCATCGAGCAACACCTGAATAAGTCGCTTCTGGATAACATCGATCACGCGTCTATGGAGGGGAAGATCGGTGCCACCCTGTATGGGCTTCCTGTGGCTATGGGAACCCGGATAATGTATTATCGACCGGATCTGGTGGGGGAACCCCCGGCTACTTTCGAAGAGCTTAGGGAAAAGGCAAAGAGGGTGCACCATCCTCCAAGGGTATACGGCGTGGGGATGGTAGGGAGAAGATACGTGGAAAATACGGACTTTGTCTATTACCTGTACGCCAATGGCGGAGACTATTTCCATAGAAACGAAAACGGCTCCATCGGGGCGAGCGCATTGACTGCCCAGGCCGCGATTACAGCTCTCACCTTTATGAATGACCTGGTCAACAAGGACAAGATTACACAGCCTGACGTGGGGGCTTATGGCCGGGATGAGGTTCAGGACCTGTTTCTTGCCGGGAAGCTGGCGTTCTTTTTCGGAGGCGGTCAGACCGCGTCGTTGTTGAAGAAAAACAAGGTCTCCTTTAAATGGGACGTGGCCCAGATTCCGTCCTTTGCCGGACATGAAAAATCCAGTCTTTTAGTCACCGATTCCATTGTCATGTTTAAACGGTCCAAGAATAAGAAGGCCGCAGCCGATTTTCTGGCATTTTTCTACAAAGACAAGTGGCGTCTCGGCTTCGATAAGAACACCGGCTTTCCCCCCGTCACAAAATCTTTGGGAAATAATGAGGCCTTTCAGAGCCCGGTTCACAAAACCATGGTAGCTTCCACCCCCGGCGCCAAGGGATGGCCTCTAGTCGCCGAATGGCCCCAGGTGAACGACATCATATGGGAAGCGATCGAAAACACGTTCCAGGGTGATGCCGCGCCAAAGGACGCGCTTGCCCGTGCGGCTCAGAAAATCGATCGCCTGCGGAGATAGTCCTTTTACAGACTCCGATAAAAAGAGTGGACCGTTTCCAGAAACATGGAAGTGGATATTCCAAGGCAAAGGGCCGCATGTAACGAAAAAAGAGTCACTATTTTCGTGATATGGTCGGCGTAAATATGAACACCACGTTAAGAGGGAGGATACGTTTATGAAAAGAATCATTTTGTTCTGTTTGATATTGAGTTTATTTGTTTTTGTCGGTTGTGCATCGACGATGCAGACCAGTGCCAACAAACCAGTCGTCCTGAAGGTTTATACGGAGGAGTATCCACCGCTGAGCTACGCCGAAAATGGCAAAGTTACGGGTCAGGCGACGGAGGTGGTCCGAGAGCTTATCAAAAGAACCGGGACAGAGGCGAATATTCAGATGGCATCTTGGGATGAAGGATACAACGCGGTTATGGAGAAGCCAAATGTGGCCCTTTTCTCCGTAGCCATGACGCCGGAGCGGAAACCGCTCCTTCAGTGGGTAGGGCCGATCGCCTTTTTGGACGCCAATCTTTATGCCCGGAAAGGTTCTAAATTGGAGATAAAAACTCTGGCAGACGCAAAAAAACTTTCAGAGATTGTCACCGTTAAGGATTATTATACGGAGCAGGTTCTCCGGGATGCAGGGTTTTCGAATCTGAAAAACGTTGCAACGGAAGAGATCGCTATACAGAAACTATTGAAAGGTGAGGTTCATCTTTTTTCCGGCAGCAATCTTACCATGCCTGCGTTAATGAAAAAGGTTGGGGCCACGATGGATGATGTGGAGAATGTCTTGAACCTTTCCACCAACATGATCTACGTAGCTTTTTCCAAAGGCACGTCGCCCGAGCTGGTTGCCCTGTGGCAGAAGAGGCTCGACGAGATGAAGGCCGACGACACCTTCCGACAAATCTATACAAAATGGCTTCCCGCCGAGACACCACCAGAGATTATTCAGCTTATGACAGAGGAATACCCGCCGGTGACCTTCATGAAGGATGGTAAGGTCTCCGGCTTCGTCACGGATATGGTTCGGGAGATCATTGCCAGGCAGGGCATACCGGATAACATCCGCCTGACCTCATGGAGAAATGCCTATAACCTGGCTGCGATCAATCCGAATGTGGCGCTCTTCAGCACCGAGAAGACGAAGGAACGTCAGAAGCTCTTCCACTGGGTAGGGCCGGTCGGCAAAAACAGTGCAATATTCTACGCCAGGAAGGGCTCCGGTATAAAAATCAACAGCCTGGAAGAGGCAAAAAAGCTTACCGCCATTGCCACGACCACTAACTGGTTTACCGAACAGGATCTGAAGGATAAAGGGTTTACAAATCTGGTTAGCTCTCCTCTTCCGGTAACCTGTGTTAAGCAACTCATGAACGGAGATGTTCAGCTTTCGATCTTTACCGATATTACAATTCCCGAGATTGTAAAGGATGCGGGATACAGCATGGATGATCTGGAACCGGTTTTTACCGTGAGCAATACCTATTTCTCCATCGCGATGTCACTCGGCACCCCGCTTGAGGAAGTCCGCAAATGGCAGTCAGTCCTGGATGGCCTGAAGGCAGAAGGAACCTTTGAAAAAATATACAGGAGCTATTTCCCTGACGCGGACATTGATGATTTGCTGAAGAAGTAAGTAAATAAATAGCCCATGTGATTGGCATGATCGGGATACGTTGATTTCCGGGAGCATGTTCACATTGATGTCTGTTTCCCTTGCACATATGGCAGGAGGTCTGCATACCGGAAAAGGTATGGCGATCTCCTGTCTTGACATTCACTGTTTTAGATGTCAGCTACACTGTCATTATTCAGCCTTAAGTATGCCTGTTTCCCTGTCTAAAATTGATTGCAGGATAGCCAAAGTGCAGGTGTACGTAGCCTCCAGGCCGACGTAGCCCATTCGGCTGCTCAGCAGACTGGCCCTGACATTATAGGGGATATCCGAACTGTAATGAAGAATGCCGATATCAAAAGGTGGGGTCGGCTTAATCTCGACCAGACTCTCCCGAGGCGGGGAGTGGCCATGAATGTATTCATAGAGAGCGGAAAGGTATGGCCCCGCTTCCATCTCGATGCCAGTGAAATCCTTTTTGTGAAACTGTTTAATGGAATCCCAACTGTGCAGAAAAGTCCCGCGCACACTCACTGACCTTTGATCATCGAAGACGGCAACATCTCTGAGATACCCGACAAGATTCCGCACGGAGAAGCAGTTTTTGAAAATGTATTGATTTTTGGTGTGTTCATCACTGATTTCGCTCGGGATCATGATATCACCCACCCGGCCAAGCATGGATGCGGATTTGCCCATGATATAAACACCCCGCAGTTCCTTGGCTTCCTGAGCGACCTGAGACATAATATGGTAAGCTGAGAAACCCAGGGGATAATCTATATTTAGAATAAGAGCTCGACTTCTTTTCAGGATACTCAGCCTGCTCCGGTCCAGACGAGAGTCTATGCAATCTGATTGTATACGACTTAGATCGATAATCTGGGTTTCCTGATCTAAGAGCTGGTCATGTATAAAGCGCTGCAGGCCAGCCTCCTCCTCCATCTCATGTTGAATCTTACTCCATTTGGAATCACTCTCCCCAAAGGCGCGCTGGGCACAGTAGTAAAAATTCAGCTTTGCCTCCTCTTCCTCGTCTCTGAGCCTTTTCCACTGGCGTAGAAGCCCTTCAGTGTCGTTTTTAAGCGCGTGGGCGACCGATTCATGACGATAGCGGTAAGCGAATCCCGAGATAAGATTGGCCAGGCTGTGGGTATTGCTGGAGACCAGGTAGAGTGGACGGTCTTCAATCCCGACATCATGGAAATGTTCCAATAGATCAGACCACCATTTCTGAACTTCCCGTTTGGATTCTCTATGGTCCGAGGAAAGCATTTTCACGCGGAAGTTTTTCGGTGCTGCGGCAATAGCGGCTATTTTTTCATCCCAGCGATCCCCCCAAACCTTTGCCAGCATTTCATGGTCAGCGGAGGACATGCCCAATGTCGTTTTCAACTTGTCCCCAATTGCTGAGGCTTTTATCAAGCCGCTTTTAAGGTTTTGGCCTAAGGCGGTGCCCTCAAGACGTTTGTGCATCTTGTTCCATTCAATTTGATATGCGCACAAGGCCGGCATCAGATCATCGATATCCGAAACGCTGGAGGTAAAAACGGCCAGGGTATCGCTTCCATTGAATAAGGCTTTCCGCCGCCTGGCTTGTGCCGGGGCTGTCTCCCAGGAGTTGATGTTCCCATAGCCCCCTGTCCTAAAGACACCCTCATTGGGGCCGATTACCACCCGGCTGACCCGATCCAGATATCCGGGCAACCGCAGCGCGGAATAGAGGAGGGTCGAAACCATTATATCGTCTGTGGCTGCGCCACCGTGGAGGCTGGATGAGATGCCCCGATGGATATTTTCAAGACAGTCCAGGGAGATCTCTTCCGGTCCATTCAGGAATGTATGGTAGGCATTAATGTATTGCTCGATTCGCCTGTTTTCCTCAGGGCGAGGCGACCTGTTCGCCGGTCGTAATTTGTGGATTAGAGTTTTAAGCATCTATCAAAAATAGCGGTCAAGATCAAAAAGGAGAAGGAGGGCAATGATGTCGATCAAAACCAGCACAAATGATATCTGCCTGGTCTTTCCACTTGCCACCTTTAAAATAGTCCAGCTCAGACACCCCCAGATGATTCCGTGGGTAATGGAATGGGTCAGTGGCATGACAATCATTGCCATGAAAAAGGGAATGGCCTCGTCGAACCTTTCCCACCGGACATATATCAATGGCTTTAACATGAATACCCCGGCCAGAACCAGCATGGGCGCCGTGGATAAAGACGGGACCAGGGACAGAAGCGGCGACAGGAACATGAACGGGATAAAAAGTAAACCGGTCACCACCGATGTGAGTCCTGTACGCCCTCCCTCCCGTATGCCGGTCGAGGATTCGACATATGCCGTAGTCGGACTGGTTCCCATTACTGCGGATAGCGTCACGCCGATGGCGTTCACTTTAAGACATTTCACCAGGTTGCGGGGATCGCCTTCCTCATCGACGAGGTCTCCGGCTTCGCACACGCCAACGCAGGTGGAGAAACTGTCAAAAATGCAGGAGAAGAGTATGACAAAAATTACGGGCCACAGGGAAAAACTGGCCGCACCGATCACGTCGAGATGCAACAACAGACTGAAATCGGGTGCCGCATACCACCCATGCCAATTGACAACCGTGCCTTGGACGTGATCGATAGACGAAGCAATACCCCAGAAACGCCCGATGGGCCATGCCAGCAACGTTGTGGCAAGAACGCCGATTATAAAGCTGCCACGCACCTTCCGAACCACCAGCACGGCGGTGATTATAAAACCTGCGATAAAGGTCAGTGTGGTCGCATTCAGCTTGCCGTGGGTCCAGCCGCCGGCATTTGAGCTTACGATGAATCCGGCGGATTCGAGACCGATCATGGCGATAAACAGACCGATCCCTCCGGCCAGCCCGTAGCGGAGCATGGGCGGTATGGCGGAAAGCAACCTTTTCTTTCGGTCTATGATCATCAACAACATGAAGATGATGCCTGCGTTGAATACACAGCCCAAGGCTACTTCATACGGTACACCCTCAGCACGGGATATGGCGTAGACGAACAACTGATTGATGCTCATGCCGGGGGCTACCAGAATAGGGTTGTTGGTGTATAAACCCATCAGGATACTGGTAAACGCGCTGACAAGCACCGTTGCAGTGAGGACCGCGGCATAAGGCATACCTGCCGTTTGAAGGATGGCGGGATTTACCACGATAACATACATCCCTGACAAGAAAGTGGTAACTCCTGCAAGGATTTCAGTCTTCACGTTCGTGCCGTTGTTTTTTAGATCAAAAAAGTCAGTCATTTTGAACAGATAAAGTTTTGCAGTTGCTATTGTTATTAACTGCGCCAATTTTTAAAAAATGCCGGATTCGATTTTGGAAGCTGACCTGCTTAACGGCTTCCATAAACTGCTTCAGGAGCTTCCGTGTTCCAGTCATGTCCTCTAGTTGTTGTTAGCTCATTGGGTGTGCCAATATTTTCTCCAAATGTCAAATTCGATCGCTCAATGAATGATGTATTGATAGTCTTGCTCACTTTTGATTCATCAAGAATCCGGAAAATATCTTCGGGATTGCCAAAGATAATATTCTACTCAACTTTGATTCCGAGTCTATGGCTGTCCAGATCCAGTGGCGACCATATTGTTGCTCGAAATCTTCTTGGGAAAGAGCTTTCTTTTTTTTACAAAGCCCCACAGTTCATCGAGCTGGCTCTCATTGAGACAAAGATCGTTGATTAAATTTTCAAGTACCATTTCCCAACCTTTCTTTCGTAATATGCCTCCTGATAGTTTAGCAAAACCCTGAAAATAATCAAGAATAATAATGAAAGGCGAATTTACCCTGGTAAAACCCGAATTCAGGGTCTTAGGAGGAATATTCTTTCTTGAAGACCGGACGGATGCTGTGATAAGAGGACACCCGTATCGAAATGAGATTTTAGGATCAAGGAGGTTATGCCCAGGGATGCAGGAAGTTGATACCATCATATCAGGAGGAAGAATCCTCACGTCGGACGAAAAAGATTCCATCATTCATAGTGGCTCTATCGCCATAGATGGAGATACGATTGCCGGCATCGGCAGGTCCGAAGATATAGAAGTGAGCTTTTCAGGCCGCAGGACCATAGATGCCCGCAATTGTCTGGTCATGCCCGGCCTCATCAACAGTCATACTCACGCGGCGATGACGTGCTTCAGAGGCATAGCAGACGACATGGCATTAATGGACTGGCTGAACAATTACATATTCCCCGCTGAGGCCAGAAATGTTGATCCGGAACTGGCCTACTGGGGCAGTATGCTTGCATGCGCTGAGATGATAAAATCGGGGACAACGACCTTCTGTGACATGTACCTGTTTGAGGATGAAACTGCTCAGGTTGCCCGCCAGGCCGGGATGCGGTGCCTCCTTGGAGAAGGTCTCTTCGATTTTCCCTCGCCCAACGCAAAAACTCCCGAAGAGGGGTTTGCATACATCCGCATGCTTATCGACAAGTGGGCCGACGACCCACTTGTCAGCATTATAGTGGAGCCACATTCACTTTACACATGTTCGCCTTCCCTTCTCAAAAATGCCAAGGCTCTGGCCGATGAATACAACCTTCCGTTAGCAACCCATTTTCTTGAAAATAAGATGGAAGCAAAACAATTAAAGGAAAAATTCGGTAAAAGAGCAACTGCATTCTTAAGGGATATTGGTTGGCTTGATGAACGTTTTTTAGCTTTTCACTGTGTCTGCATGGATGAAGAAGATATAAAAATGTTCGCCGACCACGGCTGCAAGATCGTTCACAATCCCGAAAGTAATATGAAACTGGCTTCCGGAACCGCACCCATATCGAGCATGCTGGAACATGGTATTACCGTCGGGCTGGGAACCGACGGCTGCGCCAGTAACAATAATCTTGATATGTTCGGTGAGATGAGTACGGCCGCAAAGCTTGAAAAGGCCGAAATGCTCGACCCCACGGTAATGTCCGCGAAAACAGTAGTGCGAATGGCAACTCGAGACGGCGCTCACGTGCTGGGAATGGAAAATATTACAGGATCTCTAAAGTTAGGCATGAAGGCGGACATTATAATTATTGATCTCAACAAACCTCACCTTACCCCGATGTATAATGAATATTCCCACATTGTTTATGCGGCGGGAGGATCAGACGTGGAAACTGTAATGATAAACGGCAGGATAGTGATGGAAAATCGCCGGCTTCTTACAATCAACGAGAACGAGGCTATGGAGCGGGTAAGAAAGATAGCGAAAAGGATTAAAAGAAGTCTGGAAGTATAGGAAACAGTTGCTAATCTGTGTTCTCACTATACCGGGAGACTTTAGCCTCCATTCATTACACTGGACAGCTGAAATCGTCCCCGTCAGCCAGGTTTCAATGGCCTTCAGCCCGAGACTCAAAACTTTTCTCTTTTATGGGTAAAAATTGTTATAAATTATTGACACAACAGTTGCTCTTATAATAGTAAAAGCGTTTACTGATCGAGGATTTAAAAACGGTGTGTAAGCGCAACTTTGGTTCTTACCCGCACAATAAAAGCACCAAGTGGCATTTGATACATGAGTAGTTGCCGGAAATAAATCATGCAGGAGGAAAAGATGGAAATAAGGAAGGTATGCGTTTTGGGCGCAGGTCTGATGGGTAGCGGCATCGCTCAGGTTTGCGCACAGGCGGGCTATGATGTCTCCATGAGGGACATAGAACAGCGTTTTATCGACGGTGGTATGGATAGCATAAAAAAGAATCTCTCTCGCAGCGTATCAAAGGGAAAGCTGACATCCCAGGAAATGGATGCCGTCCTTGGGAGGCTTAAGCCCACTCTGGACCTGAAAGAGGCTGCTGGTGACGCAGACATAGTTGTCGAGGTGATTATAGAGGTAATGGATGTAAAGAAGAAGGTATATGCCGAGCTGGAAGAGATAGTGCCGGACCGGTGCCTCTTTTTCACCAACACATCCGGCCTCAGCATCACGGAGATAGCATCCGTTACAAAAAGGCCGGATAAATTCATAGGCACTCATTTCTTCAATCCTGTGCCGGTCATGCGTCTTCTGGAAATCATAAAAGGTTATGAAACATCCGAAGAGACACTGGAGATTGCGAAAGGCTGGGGGAAAAAGATCGGCAAGGAGGTCATCGTCGTAAAGGAATCTCCCGCCTTTGCTGTAAACAGGGTTCTGTGCACCATGCTGAACGAAGCGTTCTATGCCCTGGGCGAAGGAATCGCAAGCGCGGAAGACATAGACAAGGGAATGGTGTTGGGATGTAATCATCCGATTGGACCTCTGGCGCTCTCCGATCTTGTCGGCCTGGACACACTTCTGCATGTTATAGAAGGACTCCACGAAGAACTGGGTGACAAATACAGACCTGCCCCCATATTAAGGCAACTGGTAAGAGCAAGGCGATACGGCAGGAAGACAGGCAAAGGCGTATACGATTACAGTAAATAACAAGGATAATTTATAAACAAACAATGGAGGAAAAAATGGATTTTGAACTGCCCGAAGAAATGAGAATGTTGCAGGATATGGCCTACAAGTTCGCCCAGGCGGAAATAGCGCCTATCGCAGAAGAATGTGACAAGGAGGAAAAATATACGCCAGAGATCCGGAAGAAAGGCGCGGAAAACGGCCTCGTCTGCTCGTGGATACCGGAAGAATATGGCGGATCAGGTGTTGGAATACTTGGTAATACCCTGGTAACGGAACAGGTCTCAAGAGTCGACATGGGCATCGGCCTTAATATAGTGGCAGCCGGATTTGGATGCGAAGCGGTTTATTACTTCGGCACGGAAGAACAGAAGAAAAAATATCTGCCTCCGGTGTGCAGAGGTGAGCAGGTGAGTGCGGGCGCATTTACAGAACCGAATGCCGGAACGGACGTGGCCGGATATGGAACGAGGGCTGTGAAAGACGGTAGTGACTATATAATCAACGGGAGCAAGATGTTCATTACGAATGGAAGCGTCTGCGACTGGATGGTATGCCAGTGCATCACCAATCCCGATGAAAAGACACACCATAAGTTCAGCCAGATAATAGTCCCCGCTGACGCTACCGGTGTCACAAGAACTAAGATCCACGGCAAGATGGGAATCAGGGCTAGCGATACCGCTGAGATCGCCCTCGAAGATGTCCGGGTACCCCAGGGAAATCTGCTCGGTGAAGAGGGAAAAGGCTTTTACCAGTTAATGCATTTCTTTGATATAACAAGGATTATGGTAGCCTCGCAGGCACTCGGAATTTCTCAGGGTTGCCTCGATGAAGCCGTTAAGTATTCCAAGGAAAGAACCGCTTTCGGTAAACCGCTTGGCGCCTTTCAGATTACCATGCAGAAGCTGACAGAGATGGCTGTCAGGATAGAAGCGCTGAGAAACCTCGTTTACAAGGCCGCGTGCTCAGTGGATTCGGGTAATCCCGACTTCCACCTCGGAGCAATGGCCAAATACTTCGGTGGCCAAACCGCTGTGTTCTGCGCTAATGCCGCCGTTGAAATCCACGGGGGTTACGGCTACATAGAAGAATATAAAGTGCAGAAGTGGTACAGAGACGCCAAGATACTTGAACTGTACGAAGGCACAAAAGAAGCTGAAATATTGACGATAGGCAGAGTCCTGCAATCCAGGTAAGGCGAAATTGGCGGGTGACTCCTTCCTGATATCAGGGAAGAGCCACCTCCCAATACTAATACGGAAAATCAATACAAAAACTATAGAGAGGTAAAAGACATGGCCCTTACAAAAGCGGAACTCGCCAGGAACCTGCATGCCTGCACGGGATTTTCAAAAGAAAAGAGTATAGAAATAGTGGAAACCACGCTCGAACTTATGAAAAAAGAACTGGAGACGGGAAAGGACATCCTTATATCCGGGTTCGGCAAGTGGTCGGTCAGGACGAAAAATCCGAGCAGAGGTCGAAATCCCCAGACAGGAAAAGGGTTGACGCTGGACGCACGCCGGGTGGTTACCTTCAGATGTTCCAGGAAATTGAAAGACGATATCGATTCCTGATGTCTAAGCTTATTCTATATACATAAAACATTACAACAGATATATTGTGGGCATACGCTCGTCAGACAGATGTGCCACAAGTACCCAGCGTACCGCTACTAGTGTATCACCTATAGCACAATGAATGGCAGACCGGGGTGTGACAAATGAGTCATTCCGATAAAAAAGACGTTCGTTTCCATAGCTTCATTGACGCTGAGGCCGTAAAAAAAGACAGTGCGGAGAAGACTGTGGAAAGCAGCATCGCACGCTTCGTCGAACCCTCCAGAGAGGAACTGGGAAGAAAGTCCCTGCTCCCGCCGCGACTGTTCAAGCATCAGGACCTTACAAAGCCCTCCAAATCCTCTCCAAAGATAAGCAAAAAAAAACTTATCAACACCATAAATCACATTAACTTCACCAACAGATACCTGTGGGTCCAGCTGAAAGATCCACGGTATGAAGAAGATATCTTAGTGCGCGCCTATCCGCAGCCATGCATGGGAGAAACAATAACATGTCAATGGTCAAAAGAAAGCTCAACAGATTTTGAGCACTATCATTTCCTGAATCTGGTAATTGACAATGGCATATCGGCAATAATAGTGCCGGCAAAGTTGTTGAATATCGATACCGACGGTTTTACAATTTACATACCTGATGCATGCTATGTCCTTGGAAAACGACAGGCCAGGCGATACAAATGTGAGAACGTTACCGTCGAGCTCAGCCAAAGCGGGTTTCTAGCCAGGGGCAATCTGCTGGATTTCAGTTTCCTTTCTTTCAGTATCAGGGTTACACCCGATTTTGGCGGATCTTTTCACTGGTTGAATCCGGATGAACCACTTATCGTCAATTTATACCGGGATCAAAGGATCATCTTCTCCGGCTCCTGCCGGTTTATTCACCAGACGGGCAACATGTCCGTGAAAGAGATCGTGCTCTCCCCTCTGGCGAATCACCTCAACCGATTTCAGGGAACAGATTTAAGCAGCCCTCGGATGCGATTGGCACCGTCATCCAGCATAAACTTTGAACACCCTCTTTCCGGAAAGAGGGTGCAGCGTGATGTTTATGATATCTCCGTTACCGGGTTCTCGGTACACGAAAGGGATGATGAATCCGTCCTGATCCCGGGCATGATCATCCATAGACTCAACATCAACTACTCCGGCACATTGACCATGCCGTGCACCGCACAGGTTCTGTACCGCCGAAAGGAAAAAGAATGCTTGTTCCGTTGCGGCCTGGCAATCCTGGATATGGATATCACCAGTTATGGAAATCTGAGCAACATACTGGGCAACATGGTAGATCCGAACGTCCATATCTGCGATGAAATAAACATGGATGCCCTGTGGGAATTCTTGTTTGAAACAGGTTTTATTTATCCCAGTAAGTACAGCCTCATCGAACCCCACAAAAATGATTTCAAGGAAACTTATCGCAGGCTCTATCAGGGCAACCCTGAGATTGCCGCTCACATGACCTATCAGAAAAATGGTCAGATATACGGCCACATTTCCATGATAAAGGCTTATGAACGCGCATGGATGGTTCATCATCTTGCCGCAAGACCGGTGCCGGGAAGCAGAAAACCTACGGTAGTCCCCCTGTTCAGACAGGTAATGCATTACTTTGAGGGATTCTACAGGCTGCCGGCCCTTAAAATGGACTACTGGATCTGTTATTACCGTCCTCAGACCAAGTTCCTGGACTTGTTTTTTGGAGAGTTTGCAAGATATTTCAGAGACCCAAGGGGCTGTTCACAGGATCTCTTCGCGTACAAAAGCTATCCGACGGTGTCTACGCAGGGAAAATTTCCCGACGGGTGGCTGTTGAGAGAATTTCTGACCTCCGATCTGTTCGAACTCGAACGCTTCTATAGGAACAGCTCCAATGGACTGCTTCTCGATATACTTCGCCTCGGACACGGGGCCTCCGGTGACGAATCACTGGAAGAATTATACAAACGTCACGGATTCACAAGAAAATGTAAGGCATACTCCCTCACTTATATGCACGAGCTGAAGGCGGTTTTTATCGTAAATCAATCAGATCTGGGACTTAATCTGTCTGAGCTCTTAAACGGTATCAAGATCATAATAACCGATTCGGCATGTCTGCCATGGGATGTATTATCCATAGCGATCGCCCGCCTGACAGAGGTATACGAGGTTGAGAAAATTCCCCTTCTGATATATCCTCATACATATCTGGAGAACAACGGCATATCCTGCGAGAAACAGTACAGAATGTTTATCATGGACATGCAATATGGAAAAGATTTGCTGGACTACATGAAGAGAAGACTGAAGGCAAAGATCAGATTTCTCATCAGATTCCTTATCAGGAGATACTTGGCAAAATGAACGATACTCCACTTTACAACACAGGTAACATAAATGTGTACATAGAATATATCTACAAGGAATATCCCGGGATAGATATTGACTCCATTCTGGAATACGCGGGGATTACTACCTATCAACTGGAGGATGCCGGGTGCTGGCTTACCCAGGATCAGATTGACCGTTTCTACGAGATCATTGTCAGCAAGACAGGCAACACCAACATCGCTCGCGAAGTGGGCCATTATTCCATCTTCTCCAAGGCGGGTATTCCCTTGCATCAATATACCCTCGGTTTTATCACCCCCGCTACCGCATACACGATGATGGAGAAATTATACAATCGGGTAAGTCTCGCATGTAGACTCACCACAAAACGACTCGGCAACAACAAAATCGAAATAATCGTAACCCCGAAAGAGGGTGTCGTTGAAAAACCCTACCAGTGTGAAAACAGGATGGGAATATTTGAGGCCGCGGCCAAGATCTTCACAAACCAGTTTGCCAAGATTGACCATCCTACCTGCATGCACAAAGGAGATAAGACCTGCACATACATCATTACCTGGGAACAAAACCCTTCATTCATATGGACGCGCATCCGCAACTACTCGATAGTCCTCAACATCATAGCGTGTCTCGGTCTTTTCTTCATACTGCCGATCCTGCACTGGGCAATCCTGGCAGTTTCATGTTCTCTCCTCACGACGGGCATTTACGCCTATTCGGAACATCTTGAGAAGAAAGAGCTTCATTCAAAACTCAAAAACGACAGCGAAATTGCCGGCGACTTTCTTGAACAGACCAACGCCCTCTACAACAACGCCCTTCTTGTCCAAGAGATAGGCCAAGGCACATCGAACATATTGAATATCGATCAGCTCCTCTCCTTCACTATGGACATCCTCCAGAAACGTCTCGATTTCGACCGCGGAGCGATAATGCTTGCCGACGAAGAGAGGCTCCATCTTGCATACGCCACAGGATACGGATACAGCCCCGAGCTTGAAAACATCGTGCGACATACAACCTTCCACTTGGACAAACCCCAGTCACGTGGACCGTTTGTGGTGACTTTCAGAGATCAGAAACCCTTTCTGATAGACAATGTTGATAAGATCAAAGAGAAGGTTACGACGAAGACACGCGAATTTATGAAAATGCTGGGAGTTAAATCATTTGCCTGCGTGCCCATAATATATGAAGGACGGTCGGAGGGGATACTGGCCGTGGAAAACCTGCAATCAAGAAAGAAACCCTTCAGCCAGAGCGATATAAATCTCCTTATGGGTATAGCGCCCCAGATCGGCATCAGTATAAACAACGCCAAGACATACCAGAAAATCAGACAGAGTGAGGAACAATTCAGGGCCCTGGGAGAAAACGCGCCGGACATCATCTATACACTGGATGCCGACGGAGCATTCGACTACATCAATCCCGCATGGGAGAAAATACTGGGCTACAAAAAAGAAGAAGTGATCGGAAAATATTTTATAGACTTCGTCAGGAAAAAAGACGTCAGTCGTTTTTCACGTCATTTCAAACGAGTAAGGAGTGACAAGGAAGCCCTCAAGGGCTTTACGGGTGTACTTCTCACCAGAGACGGCGGTGAGCGTGTCTTCAATATAAGCGCTTCTCCAAACCTTGATGCAACTGGTATAGTCACAGGGGCGATTGGAACCATAAAAGATATTACCGACATTGAAAAGAACGTTAAGATGCTGGAATCCGCTCTGCAAAACACGGTGAACGCTATGGCATTCATTGTGGAATCGAGAGATCCCTACACATCGGGTCATCAAAGAAGGGTAATGGATATCGCCGTTGCCATCGCCGAAGAGATGAATTTAAAGGAAGATCAGATCAGCGGTATTCGAATGGCCGCCATGATCCATGATATCGGGAAGATAAATATTCCGGCGGAAATCCTCAGCAAACCCGGAGAACTGACCGATATCGAATTCCGCATGATAAAAACCCATCCTGAAGTAGGCTACAATATCTTAAAGAATATCGAATTCATGTACCCGGTTGCCCAGATCGTGCGCCAGCATCATGAAAAGATGAATGGTTCGGGTTATCCAGGCGGGCTTTCCGGTAATGACATCCTGATGGAGGCAAGGGTTATAACGGTCTCGGATGTAGTGGAAGCCATGGCAACCGACAGACCCTATAGGCCATCTCTCGGTATAGCCGAGGCATTAAAAGAAATACGACAGGGTAGAGATACCCTCTACGATCCGGAAGTTGTGGATGCCTGCCTGAAGCTCTTCGAAGAAAGGGGATTTTATCTCGAGCAGGTATGACAGTGGAATACCCCCAAAAGAGCAGGGCATCTTAAGAGGTTCTATTTACACCAGTTACAAAGCGGGGTATCCACGTTAATAATTTCAAACTGATCCCGATAGGCTCTACAATCAGGATCAGTTTTCCTTATTCGTTTTCGGCGAGCGCCATTGACGCAATTTCTCCAGGTGTTTTTCCCTTGCACAGTATCATAGCGGTATAGGTGAAGCGCCTGGGATCATGGAGAAATCTCTCGAATTCTTCAGAGAAGGCCTTGCTGCCGCCCGGATAATCGTCAAAGAGACCACTAAACCTCGTGGTCGCCATCTCCATCTTTTTGACCCAGTTGAAAATATCCTGATCATCACCTCCCCCATAGGAAAGACGGTGCGCTACAAGGTTCATCTGTATATCTTCCAATCCAAGGTCGTAGAGGTAAGAGTACAACTTCCGGCCCGCATAGGTGTCAAAGTTATATTCGTCATCCAGCTTTTCCATAAACCTGTGCAATAAATTCGTCATCTGAGGCGGCAACTCATAGTGGTTGAGACAGTTGTGGTCAAGATCCAGCAGGCAGAGAAACCCGCCGGGTCTGAGGAGACTTGCAAGTTTTTTTACAATATCCGGGCTTTCAGCACGGAAATATTCCAACACAAAACGGACCCACACGACATCGAATTGTCCTATACCAGCAAGATCTCCCGTCAAATCACGAATATGAAAGTCCACCTCGCCATCTCTGCCATAATGTTCCCTCGCATATTTTATTCGGTCTTTCGAATAGTCTATGCCGACCACCGTCCCACCCGGCTGGACCATATCATACAGGATGGATGTCGTTATTCCCGGCCCGCACCCCGCATCGAGCACCCGCATTCCCGGTTTTATGCCACACCACATGGCCTGTTCACGGACAGCATTTGAATCCGTTTTCATATCCAATCGGACATTTTCTTCTTTACTATCCATCAGGTATCCGATGTTATCTTCCAATATTGCCTCCTTCTACACTCTGTTTCCAAAAGAAATCTGCTGCTCCAGACACACAAACAGCAATGGCTTCCCTTCCAGTTCGAGGGAGTATAGGTGTATCTCAATTTGTATGTCAAGCAGAAAGCACCACAAGATGTTGTGGCCACGAACCATCATGGGATTAACCGAAAAGGCGATTACCGGCCCTTACCGCCGGCCCATTTCAGTTCCATCTTTCCAAGCACGCCTGTGAAAATAAGTGCCGGTCCATCTGTTGGCACTGGATCATTCTTCCCTGAAAGTGTCGGATTAGAGAATTTCACACTGTAGAATTTTCCATAGGGTTTCACATAGGGGAAAAATTTTGTAACAAGAGGTGTACTGTCAATCTCTCTTATATCCAGAGGTTCCAGCCTCTTTCCTCCTTCACCGAAGGAAAATACCTTCCAGATGGAATCAGGCTTTGAGAAATCGTTGGTGTCCCTGTCAGGAATATACGCGTAAAACAGGAACTCCCTGAGACCGGACGATGTATCAGAGAGTATTTCTCTCCTTTGCTTTTTATCCGCATCAGTCAGAAGATAGAGCCTGGAATATTCCGAGAGGTACGCGTCCATAAATTCTCTGTTCTTCCACGTGGCGACAACGCTAATACTTGTTTCGAACTCGGAATATAATGTCTTCTCTCTTGTGCACTTGTTCAGTACGTTAAAATATTCTCCTGAGATGGTATCGTTATCGGCAATTTCAATATATTCCTTCACATAACTGCACCCAAAAATTCCCACCAGGAAAAACATTATCAGGACTATCCTAAGCGTCTTCATCTTCCCCTCCAAATACCCTGTCAAATATGAAATCTATATGTCCAAGAAAATTTTCCAGTCTGAACACGTTCTCGATATCTTCCCTGCTCAGGTACGACATAACTTGTTCATCTTCGAGGAGCAGTTGTTTGAAGTCCAGATCTTCGCTCCACGATTTCATGGCACTCTTCTGGACAATCGCATATGAATCTTCCCTCGACATTCCTTTTTCAATAAATTTCAACAACACCATCTGCGAAAAGACCAAACCCCTGGTCATATTAAGATTGGCTATCATCCTTTCCGGATACACAAGAAGGTTCTTCATGACATCGGTAAACCTGCTCAGCATGAAATCAAGGAGTATCGTGGCATCAGGAGCGATAATCCTTTCAACGGAAGAATGACTTATGTCCCGTTCGTGCCAGAGGGTCACATCTTCCATGGACGCAAGCGCGTATGACCTCATAAGCCTCGCAAGGCCGGAGAGGTTCTCTGAAAGCACAGGGTTTCTCTTATGGGGCATCGCCGAAGATCCCTTCTGGCCCGGAGAGAAGAATTCCTCTGCCTCTCTGACTTCCGTTCTCTGGAGATGTCTTATCTCCGTGCAAAATTTTTCAATGGAAGAAGCCGTTATGGCAAGGGTTGAAAAAAACTCGGCGTGCCTGTCCCGCTGGACAATCTGCGTGGATATGGGTGCAGCTGTCAATTCCAGTTTTTTGCATACATATTTTTCAACACCCGGATCGATAAAGGAGAAGGTGCCAACAGCCCCCGCTATTTTCCCGCAGCTGATCGTTTTTTTAGCGCTGATTAACCGCGCCTTGTTCCTTTTCATCTCCTGATACCAGAGGGCCATCTTGAGACCGAAGGTGATCGGCTCCGCGTGTACTCCATGTGATCTTCCAATCATAATGGTATCTTTATATTCAAACGCCCTGTCTTTCAGGACAACCAGCAACTTATCCAGGTCCACGATAAGCAACTCTGACGCCTCTTTTAGGAGAACGGCAAGGGATGTATCCAGGATATCGGAAGAAGTAAGACCCATGTGTATGTATCTCGCGTCCTCCCCTACCCTTTCCGAAACAGAGGTAAGAAAAGCGATCACATCGTGCTTAACCGTTTTCTCAATTTCGTCGATTCTTTGCACATCGAAACCGGCCTTTTTCTTAATGTTATCAAGCGATTTTAACGGTATTTGCCCATTGGCGGCAAGTGCCTCGCACGCGAGGATCTCTATGTCCAGCCACTTTTGGAACCGTTTCTCAGCGCTCCAGATATAAGTCATTTCGTTTCTTGAATATCTTGGAATCAATTTTGTTTCCCTCCAGTTAATTGCATTAGAAGCTTTATTATTACGAGCTATATGGGATAGTCAAGCTTTTAAGAGTCTTTATTTACAACAACTGTGTTTTGTAACAGTTTACGGGTTACAGTTATCAGTTCAGAGTTAAAAACAAAGGACACCCGCCCATCAGCTCATCCCTCCCCCGTACACCATGCATCTTCCCACCTCGCACCATACACCCTATACCTTGTCTCTTTTCCCCTTTTCCACAATCTGTAAAAATATTACGCACTCTTCTATTTTTTTATCGAATAAAATGGCTTGCCTTCAACTCTTTTTTCACAATGTTGCATCCTGCAAAAAATTCCCCTTGACAATATATAGTATTGGTACTATCCTTCAACCACAATATGTTGTGTTTATATAATAGAGAGTGGGGGGGATAATTCATGCGCAGCAAGATAAGAAAGAGAGACGGACATCTTGCCAGGTTTGACGCGGCAAACATCACAAGCGCTATCGCAAAGGCGGGGGTGGCAACCGATGAATTCGGTGAAAGAGAAGCGAAAAAGCTTACGATAAAGGTACTGAACCTGGCTGAGAAACTCTTCGACAATAAGATTATGACCGTTGAAGAGATACAGGATATAGTTGAAGAGGTGCTCCTTGGCTCTTCGTACCGCAAGA
>Ga0208902_1000505_pt1 | contig 20222 bp, 18 predicted proteins | sample AntAceMetag02UKH_FD_184767 | JGI IMG/M metagenome (GOLD analysis project Ga0208902, IMG submission 184767) | Saline lake microbial communities from Ace Lake, Antarctica - Antarctic Ace Lake Metagenome 02UKH (SPAdes) (version 2) | ecosystem: Environmental > Aquatic > Non-marine Saline and...
CAATAAATGAATAACCCGGAGTTCCGTCAGGATTAATAAATGCAGGAGTAAGTGCCTTTGGGGTCTTTGGGCAAGACTCTGCAATTATGTTAAAAGGTTTTTCAACAAGTGAAATAAGTGGTGGGTAGTAAGCAGAGTTGCGCTTTTTATCAATATAGCTGGTAGCAGAACCACCATTAAGAATTCCATATGAAGTAAGATTTAGTAAATACAGGCCAAGTTTTCTCAATCCCTGGTATGAAAAAACCATTTTACTATTTTTAATTTCCAGTATAAAATCATGAAGATCTATTTCCGGCAAAAGTTGACTAATATTCGCTTCTGCCTCACTTACAGTGATTGAAAACTTCATATCATCATTAGGATGTATAATATCACTCTCTGTAGATTCAGGAAAACTAAAACTTGCTACTTCATCTTTTTTCTGGTCTGAATTAATTTTGGAAAGGATTTCCCCGGTTATTATTGGATCAATATTTACTTGTTTTAAAAGGGAATTCAATTTGATTGTTGTCATGATCTATTGTATAGCGCACATTTACTAAAAATCAAGTATAACCAGATTTTTTACAGAGAGTATTGATTCTATAATTTAGCTATTTCAGTACTTTTCAATAGTGTTTGCAGGGCTGTAACAGTTGACAATAAATTACCTCTATGGTATTTTGCTTTGACCTCTTTATCCGCTGTAAGCGGATCATTTTAGTCCACAAGGAGGGGATATGAGAACGTATGAATTTACTGTAATTCTTCGTGCTGACGAAGATTCAGCCGCAAAGGGCAAGGAACTTATCAAAAAGGAATTGGCCCATGCAAATGCTGCGATACTCAAGGAAGAAGATCTTGGAGTACGTGTTCTTGCTTATCCTGTCAAAAAAGAAGAAAAGGGACGATATCTCTATTTTGAACTGGAAGCCGATCCGGCTGTTATTTCAGTAGTAGAGAAGAACTGTCATTTGTTTAATCAAGTGCTCAAGTTCCTGTTTGTTCGCAAAGAAAATTAGTATTGGAGAAAATAAATGGCTAACGACATTAACATGGTTGTTTTGGTTGGCCGGCTCACTAGAGACGCAGAACTAAGGTATACCAATTCCGGAATTGCTGTTTGCAAGTTTTCATTGGCTGTTAACCGAAAAAAGAGGTCGGGTGACAACTGGGAAGATGAAGTCAGCTTCATAGATATTGTAGTATGGGGCAAACAGGGCGAAGCAATAAGTAGATATCTGGAAAAAGGTAAACAGGTTTCTGTTGCTGGTGAATTGCGCCAAAGTAGATGGGAACAGGATGGACAGTCCAGGAGTCGAATGGAAGTTGTTGCAAATAACATACAGCTTTTAGGCGGTGGGTCTGGAGCTGGATCAGGACAGCATTCTCAAAACCGGAATGAAAGTGTAGCTGGGAAATTTGCTCAGAATAACGATCAGAAACCCAAATCTGATAGTGGATTTTCCTCTAATGCTCCGGAACAATTTGATGATGATATTCCTTTTTAGGGATTGAGGAGAATAGTATAATTATGAGTGAAGAAACAAATAGTACAGGAACAAGACCAGCCGCTGGTCAGAGTACATACAGACCGGAACGTGATAACAGAGGCGGTGGTGATAGACGAAGACCTTCCGGCGGCCCGGGCGGACAAAGACGCGGAGGCATGTTCAGAAAAAAAGTTTGCAGATTCTGTACACAGAAAATAACTGCAAATTATAAAGAATTCGAAACTCTACGCAGATTTGTAACTGATCGGGGAAAAATTCTGCCGAGACGAATAACCGGAACTTGTGCCAAACACCAAAGAACTCTTGCTACTGAAATAAAAAAAGCTCGTGTTCTTGCATATATTCCTTTTGAGAAGAAATAGATAACATTGTTAATGGAGCTGAAAAATCATACATACTATAAATTAGTACTATATATCCTTGCAACGATTGTATTATCCAGGCTTGGTGTTTTATATCTCTTTTGTATGATTCCTCTTCATTTCATGCAGGAAAAATATCCTGGGAAAGTTTTTTTTGTTTCTTCGGCAGCAATTACCCTAGGTATTGTTCTATGGGATATTATTGGATATATCAGAATTGGGTTGGAAAGCACTGATGTGCTAATTGCAGCTTTAGGTCTGTTCTATCCCGGAGCTTTATTTATTGGTATTATTGTGTTCTATTTGCCAATAGATATGCGAAAATTGTATAGATTTTTACTTGCCGGAATTATTCCAGGATGTATAGGCGCTTACTTTGTGTACCTGTTTGAAGGAAAAAGTGAGAGTGCAGAAAGTGCCATCAGTTTTTATTACAGCATTTTTCAGGAAGTGTTGAATTTTAGTGGATATGGTGAAATAGATGGTAATTCCATCTCTTTCATATTTACATTGGCGCTGAGAATAATTAAGAGTTCCTTTCTACCAACTTGGTATTTTCTTACTGGCTTTGGAATTCTTTTGAGTGAGATGATTTACAGTAGACAGACAGGAATACGTGAAACTTTTATAGATAGATTCATGGTACCGGATTTGTTTCTTTGGCCTTTAATAGTATCATGGTTTTTTGCTTTGCTGGATCTAGTATTGGGATTGGGAATATTTGGAATTCTTGTTTGGAATATAGCATTGGTTTTTCTCATGGTATATGGGACAGCAGGTATTTCAATTCTCATGTATTTAGGAGCCAAAAAAGGAATTCGTTTGAATCCCTTAAGTTGGGTTGTTTTTTCCATATTTTTGCTTTTAATACCGGTAATAAATGTTATTATGTTAATAGTAATTCCTGTATTAGGAATTTCAGAACATTGGATAAAATACAGGAATGAGTTGAAGGAGAATTTAGATGAAAATCATACTTAAGCAGGATGTTTATAACCTTGGTGAAGAGGGCGATATTTGTGATGTAGCTGATGGTTATGCCAGAAATTACCTTATCCCTAAGCAAGTTGCTGTTTATCACAACAATATGAATCTTGCTGAATTAAAGAGCAAAGCTTCGGCTATTGCGAAGAGAAAAGAAGAAAAGAGAAAAGATGCACTTTCAATAAAAGAAAAGATTGAAGAGCTTACACTTGAGATAAAAGTTTCTGCCGGAGACTCCGGTAAATTGTTTGGTGCTGTAACTGGTGCTACAATTGTTGAAACTCTTGCTAAAAAAGGTGTTCATATTGAAAAGAGAAAACTGGAGGTTCCTTCTCATACTATCAAAATGGTAGGTAACTATTCGGTTAAAGTTCGACTTTATGAAAATGAAGTTGCTGATCTTAAAATTGTTGTAGTTAATGAACGACTCGCCGAAATTCAGGAAAAAGAGAATGCAGCAGCTTCTCGTGCTTCTCAAGTTGAAATCAAATCAGAATTTGATGATGAGTACGATGAAGAAAAAGAGGATCAAGAATAGATTATGGTACCGGCTGGTGATTTTGGTAGAGTCCCGCCACATAGTGACGATGTAGAAAGAGTTGTATTAGGAGCTGTACTTCTTTCGGAAGATGCTCTTGAGAAAGCTCTCGAAATACTCAAGCCGGAAGATTTTTATAAGACTTCACACCAGCTTATTTTTGAATCAATACAGCATCTATCGAATAGTGATGATGCTGTAGATTTAATTACTTTAATAGAGAACCTAAAACAACGTGATAATCTTGATCGTGCAGGTGGTCCTCCTTATATAGCTTCATTAACATCAGATGTTCCCACAACATCTAATGTAGACTACTATTCAAGAATAATCAGAAATAATAGTTTTAGACGTAAACTTATCAACATAACAAGCGAATTATCAGCAAAAGCTTATGATGAATCAGAGAATACACAGGAAATTATTGCAGAGGCAGAGAAAAGAATCTTTGATATTATGGATAATTCCAGTATGTCAAAGCAGTATCAAAAAGCTGATACAATAGTAACAGAAACGGTAAATGTTATAGAAAAACTGTTTCATGCGGGCGGTGATTATACGGGTGTTCCTACTGGATTTCCAGAACTTGATCAGTTTACCAGTGGATTTCAGGATTCAGAATTTATTGTTATTGGTGCAAGACCCTCAGTTGGTAAAACTGCTCTTGCGTTAACGATGGCTTCATACATGACAGTTCACAAAAAAATACCTGTTGGATTCTTTACTCTTGAGATGTCAGGGAAATCTTTGATGCAGCGATTGCTATCAGCAGAAGCAAAAATAGATTCCAGTAGAATTCGAAATGGTATGCTGAAACATTCTGATTTCAGTAAATTGACTGAGGCTGCAGGTCGATTGTATGAAGCTCCTCTATTTATTGAGGATACGCCAAATATTAAACTTCTCGAGTTAAGAGCTCAGGCGAGAAGGATGAGGAAGAATGAAAATATTCGGGCTATCTTTATTGATTATATTGGATTAATAGAGTCTGACAGTAGAAATAATATACCGAGACATGAGCAGGTTGCAGAGGTCTCCAGATCGCTAAAATCGTTAGCCAGAGAACTTGATATACCTATTATCGCTTTATCACAAGTGGGACGTCAGTCTGAGGGTAAGGAGCCTACATTAGCAGATCTTAGGGAGTCAGGTTCCATTGAACAGGATGCTGATGTGGTAATGTTTATTCATAAACAACGCGAAACAGATAAAGATTTAGAGCATAATTCTAAAACTACTATTGAAACTGATTTAATTCTTGCCAAGCAGAGGAATGGTCCAGTCGGTACCTGTAAGCTTGTTTTTATTCCAAAATTCACAAGGTTTGAATCATTAGCTAAAGGTATAAAGCAGTAGACATACACAAAATTGGCAATTAATTTAAAAATGCAGAAAAAATCTAATGTCATTGAAAACAGTAAAGATTAGAATGGTAAACAGGATTGCAAAACCTATGATTTGGATAATATAATATTTTCGAGGTGAAATTTGTTTTCTTGTTATACCTTCAGCTAGAGATAGTATCATCTGCCCCCCATCAAGTGCAGGAATTGGAAGCAAATTCGCAAAACAGAGTGCAATACTAATAAATCCAAGTAACTGTAGGAGTGTTCTGATACCTGTTACCAGACTTTGTCTAAAGCCAGCTGCGGCAGCTTCTCCAACAAGATAAGTGATTTTTATTGGGCCAGCCAATGCTTCTTTCATATTTAATCCACTAAAAAGCATCCGTATACTTTGGATCGTTAAACTAAAAGTGGATCCAGCTTCTATAACTCCTCTTTTGATGGCATCAAAAAATCCATTTGCTTTGTGCGTAACAGATATTGCAGTAAATCCTAATTGAATGAGAGGTTGCCCATCCTCAGTAAAATTCCTAACAAACTGGAGGGTGATTATTTTGTTTTCTCGCTTAACTTGCATCTCAGCAATCCCGGAACCAGTAAGTAATTCTTCATAAATATCCAATACGTGTGCAACAGGTTTGTTGTTAACTGAAAGGATTAGATCACCAGCCTGAAAACCAGCTGACTGCTCAGGTGATAAGTCAGGAACAGAAGTAATAATGGGATCAATCCAGGAATATATTCCGATCAACCCCATGCCTGTAGAAGTATCTAATTCAGGTGTTATAGATGAGGTAATTAATTCATCACCCCGCATATATGAAATTTCTATAGTTTTACCGGCAGTAGTAAGAAGAGCATTCTGAATATCAGAAAAATTTTCTATAAAATGATTATCAATAGAAACAATCGTATCTCCGGATAGCAACCCGGCTTTTTCAGCAGGTTTGAGTCCGTCACCTAAGATAGAACTATATTCAGAAGATAGTACTATCTTATTTGGATAAGTTTGAATTTCATAGCCAATAGCCCATACAAGAGAAAATAGAATTATCGCAAAGATAAAATTAAAAAAAGGACCTGCCGCATAAGTGATAAATCTTTTAAATGGAGAAACAGAGAAAAGAGAACCAGGTTCTTTTGGGAAGACAGACCATTTATTTTCAATAGCCATTCGGAACTCATCTTCACCTTTCATCTTACAATACCCGCCAACAGGGAAGATATTAATTCTATATTTAGTACCTCTACAAGTGAAAGATTTTAAACTTTTTCCCCAACCAACAGCAAATGCTTCAACTTCTATACCTGATATTCTTGCTGCAACAAGATGACCTGATTCATGGACAATAATGATTATGCCCAACCCAAATAATCCTAATAAAATTGTCCACAATATCATAGGGTTTTAAGCAGCTCCTTACTTTTTATTCTTATCTCATTGTCAATATCAAAGACATCATTAAAAGATACAGGTGCCTTTGTCCAATCAAGTTGAAGAACTTTGGATGTTAAAGTTGCTATATCGGTAAATGTTATAGCCCCGGAAATAAAATGGGCTACTGCAACTTCATTAACCGCATTATATGCAATTGTATAAGAACCTAATAGTTCCACTGCTTGATATGCAAAACCAAGCATTGGAAATTTTTCTTTATCGGGTTTTTCAAATGACAATGTATGACCTGCTAAATCAAATGGTTTAAAAGCTTTTTCAGTGATATCAGGAAACATGAGTGCGTTCATAATAGGTATTTTCATGTCAGTTCTACTGAGTTGAGCATACATACTTCCATCTGTAGTTGAAATCATTGAGTGAACAATGCTTTGCGGATGAATTAAAACTTCAATTCTATCAGGTGGAGTGTTAAAAAACATATGTGTTTCAATTACCTCTAAACCTTTATTAGCCAGTGTAGCAGAATCTATTGATATTTTTCTTCCCATGCTCCATGTAGGGTGTTTTACCGCATCCTCTGGAGTTATTTTATGAAACAGTTCTATTGGTGTTTTTCGAAAGGGGCCACCTGATGCTGTAAGAATTATCTTATTTAAAAATTTATCGGGCTTAAATCTTATCAGTTGCAATATAGCTGCATGCTCTGAATCAACTGGTATAATTGAGAGGTTGTTTTTTTCAGCAAGATCAAAGATAAGAGAATTTGCCATTACAACAGTCTCTTTATTTGCCAGAACCAGATTTTTCCCAGAGTCCAATGCTGCTATTGAAGGTCTTAATCCATGAGCTCCGGATATTCCGTTTAAAACTATATCAGCACTAGTTGTCTCTATCATCTCTAATAAACCCTTAGTACCGGAAAACTTAATTTCTGAGCTGCTTGCGGGAAATTTTCCTGCTAAAGCGGCAACCGGAATATTGAATCTTTTTTTTATAGAAAGCAATTCCTTCTCATTTGTATTTGCTGATATTGCAGCTATTAAGAATTTTTCAGGAAAACATGATATTGCTTGAAGGGCACTACTGCCGATTGAGCCAGTACACCCAAGTATTATTATTTTTTTTTGCATGAGTTACACCTGTATAGTTAAAATTATAAATAAATAAAATAATGGAGCACTAAATACAATAGAATCAATTGTATCAAGTATACCTCCACGTCCCGGGATTAAATCCCCTGAGTTTTTTACATTAGCAGATCGTTTGATAACAGATACAATTAAATCACCAATATTTGCTGTTAAAGAGATGAGGAAAAAAAGGATACCATAGAGAAATAGATTTTCTCTCTGGTTAATATCGGGGATTAATAAGAGATATATGTAACCAATTATTATGGTCATTAGTAAACCGCCGATAAAGCCGGCTAAACTTTTTTTAGGACTTGCTTTAAAAATATTCCTTGAAGAATTGCCAAGAAGCATCCCGAATACATAGGCAAAGACATCATTTGAAAAAACAAGCAGAAACAGCAGTACAAGAAGCCAACTAGCATGTTCTAACCCTGAGATTCTAATCAAATATGTAATAAAAATTGATGGGTAAAATAGTAAGAAAATATGCGAAGTAATGCGTGATACAGAACCAGAGAAATTATCAGCTGAACCTTTAAATATTTCAAATATACAAAGTATTGAAATTAGTAAAATAGAGGTCAGCATTAATAGAGGAATTTCAGGTAGATAAAACATTTCAATATATGCTGCCAAAGGAATGAACACCGCGAGCCATGGAGGAATGATTAAATTAACTGATACAGCTTTTGATATGATTTTTTTTAATTCATAAGAACCAAGAACAGCAAATATTAAAATAACAATCATAAATGCTAAAAAATTAATTTGATCAAGAAAAAATATAATACTTAAAAATAGAGGGATTCCAATAACTGTGAGAAATACACGTTTCATAATTGTATTCACCGCTGTACTCCTCCAAAATTTCTTTTTCTTTTACTGAATTCTTCTATAGCATTATCCAGATCATTTTCTGACCAATCAGGCCATAGTTTATCACTAAAAAACAACTCTGAATAGGCACTTTGCCAAAGTAGAAAATTACTTAATCGTTTTTCTCCGGCAGTTCTGATAATAAGATCTGGATCCGGTATACCGGGATTATCAAAATATTTACAAAATTCAATCTCTTCAGGAGGAGAATTTTGATTAAATGATTCACTAACTGAATAATTTCTTATTGCCCTCAGAATCTCATCTCTTCCGCCGTAATTTACTGCAAGACAGACAGTCAAACCCGTATGACCGGAAGTGTAGTTAACGGCATTCTGTAAATTTTTAAGTACAGTATTGGGAAGATTTACTTGACTTCCCGTATGTAGAATTCTAATATTATTTTTATTATAAAAGGGATACTCTTTCTTAATATATTTAGAGATTAAATTCATAAGATAAGAGACTTCAGTTCCCGATCTTTTCCAGTTTTCTGTGGAAAAAGCATAAAGTGTTATATAAGGAATATTTCTATCAGAGAAAGCCTGGATAATTTTTTTTGCAGTTTTTAAGCCTTCTAAATGACCAGCTGATCTTAAAAGATTACGGGAATTAGCCCATCGGCCATTCCCGTCCATAATAATTCCTATATGCTGTAATCCTGCATTCATCAGACTTCCATTATCTCATGCTCTTTTTGATTAAGAATAGAATTAATATTTGCAACAAACCTATCAGTTAATTTTTGAATCTTATCCTGTCCCAATTTTAGTTGGTCTTCACTTAACTCTTTTTGTTTTTCAAGTTTTTTTAAATCTTCTATGCTGTCTCGTCGAATATTCCTGATTGAAACACGACTTGATTCAGCGGTATTTTTTGCTACCTTAACGAGTTCTTTTCTTCTCTCTTCAGTAAGTGGCGGTATATTAATTCTGATGAGCTTTCCATCATTGTTTGGATTAATAGATAATTCAGATTTTAATAAAGCCTTCTCGATAGTATTCAGCAGTGATTTATCCCAGGGTTGTATAACAACAAGGCGTGCTTCCGGCACCGAAATACTTGCAATTTGAGAAAGTGGAGTAGGTTGTCCATAACATTCAACACGAATTTTATCAAATAAAGATGCTGATGCTCTTCCAGTTCGCAAAGAATTAAATTCGTTTTCAAGTGAAATAATACTTTTTTTCATTCTCTCTTCTGATTTCTGTATTACAGAGTTCATTAAACATCTCCTAAATATGAAAAATCTAAAATCAAATAAAAATTAATCTTCACTGCCAACCCTGAAATATGTATACTCAACAATTTCGAGTTTTGTTCCTAATTCTTTTGAAAGTGCTTTTAATACAGCAGCTACACTGGATTTATCATCTTTTACAAAACCCTGTTTGAGAAAACAGATTTCAGAAAGATGCTTGTTAAGCTTTCCTTTTACAATATTTTCAACAATATTAGCAGGTTTATCTAAAGCTGCAACTTGATTTATAAAAATATCTTTCTGTTCAGCCAGATAGTCTGCATCAACATTTTCTTCAGACAGGTACAAAGGATTGAATGCGGCAATATGCAGAGCACAATCGAATAAGAACTCTTTGATTCTATCAGATGAAAGCACAGAAGCGTCTTCAGCCTTAATTTTTACAAGAACTCCAATGGCTCCTTCTCCATGAATGTAATCAGCTGCTGCTTCATTTTCAGCTATATCCATCACAGAAAACCGTTTTAAAGTCATATTTTCTTTAATTGTACTAATTAGTTCTTTAACAAGATCTTCCAATTCACTGTTGATTTCAGTTAGGTCGTTCTGAAAGATAGTATTTAATAGTGTATCTCCAAGAGCAATGAAATCTTTATTACGTGCAACAAAGTCAGTTTCACAAGCTAATTCAAGTAATGCAGCTTTTGAAGAGGTAATACGGGAAAATACACGTCCATTGTTTGTTGCCCGTCCACTTCTCTTTGCAACTGCTGCCAATCCTAACTCTTTCAATTTTTTTTCTGCCAGCTGAAAATCACCATTTGTTTCTACAAGTGCGTTTTTACAGTCAAGCATTCCTGCTCCAGTCTTATCTCTAAGCTTTTTTACATCTGCAGCTTTTATATTCACTCTAAACTCCTTAAAAATTAAAATCCCTATGCAGTGAGAAATAATAGTAGAAAATATTACTTAGTACTGCAGCAGGGAATTTATATTACTCTTCGTATAATGTTTTTTCGTCAACTAATGCAGCAGCTTCTCCGGCTAGTGCTTCATCACTTACTACTGGTTCAACTACTTCACTCTCTTTTGCCTTTGCAGGATCAAAATCTTTATAATCTTTTTCAGAATACTCTGTTTCAGCTGGTTTTGGTTCCTCAACTTCAGTAACTGCTTTTTCTGTAGTTTTTTCTGTAGCTTCTTCAGGTTCTTCAAGAGTTTCAATCATTTCAAAACCAATTTCGTTATCTGCATCAATAACTGCTTTTGCAATTATCTCAGCAAATAAAGAGATAGCTCTTATTGCATCATCATTTCCGGGAATCGGATAATCAATATCAGTTGGATCACAATTTGTATCTACAACAGCTACAATGGGTATTCCAAGTCGTTTTGCTTCTGCTACAGCAATAACTTCTTTTCTGGTATCAATAATAAAAATTGCTCCTGGAGGATCTTTCATCTCTTTAATCCCACCAAGGTTTTTTTCTAATTTTGCACGTTCTTTATTGAGTTTTGCAATCTCTTTCTTTGTTAAACTTTCAAAAGTCCCATCAATTTCCATCTTTTCAATTTTTTTCAGACGATGTATTGATTTTTTGATTGTGGAAAAATTAGTTAACATACCACCAAGCCATCGATTGTTTACATATGGCATCCCACAACGTTTTGCCTCTGTTTCAATTGCTTGCTGAGCTTGTTTTTTTGTTCCAACAAAAAGAACTGATTTTCCGTTTTTTACCTGTTCCCTGATTAGGTCATAGGCTTCTTTAATACAGACTGTTGTTTTCTGTAAATCGATAATATGAATCCCATTACGTTCTGAAAAAATAAATTTTTTCATTTTGGGATTCCATCTCTTGGTCTGATGACCAAAGTGCACACCTGATTCGAGCAGGTTTTTCATACTAACTACTGCCAAAGTTTCCTCCATTCACTAGTGGTGTGAAAATAATCACACCGGCCTTCTCTTTTTCTCACCATAAAGGCGGAGATTCAGGGTTTAAAAGCCCTGTTTACGTAATATGCCAGAAATCTGATGAATAGGCAAGCCTGCAATTGTAAAATAACTTCCTTTAATTGAAGAAATTAATCGCAAACCAACTCCCTGAACTCTGTATGCACCTGCAGCTCTCATCCATTCATTCGTTTCCAGATAATCTTCGATATCATTTGAACTTAACGAGAAAAAAGTTACTTCAGATGACTCATAGCCGGATACACTTTTTCTGATACCGGGAAAAAGAATTGAATAGCCTGTATACACAGAATGAACTGTCCCTGATAGTCTTTTCAGCATTTGTTTTGCACTGTTTTTTCCTTCCGGTTTTCCCAAGATACTTTCCTGACATAAAACAATTGTATCAGCTGTTATTACCGGAACCAAAAGGTTTTTCCAATCAGGTGTCTTTTTTTTAAATATTGCTAGTTTCTGTTGGGCAAGTGATCTTACATTTTCACCAGGATGGTCAACACTATTCTCTTCAAAAGCATCAGTTGGTTTGACAACCACCATAAAACCCACTTGCTCTAGGATTTGTTTTCTGGCAATTGAAGCAGATGCCAATATGATTTTTTTCTGATTGCTGTTAATTATCATGCAAAGTTAGCTCCTCAAGCTCAATATGTACAGATTCCCAATTGTTCATATGTTCCTGTAGTTCTGATTTGGTTCTTTCAAGCTCCTTAACTAATGGTTTCATTTTATCACCATATTGATAATTGTCTGGATCAGACATTGCTGCTGTTATTTTTTCAATTTTTGTATCACATTGGTCTACATGAAATAGAATTTGTTCTTCTTGTTTTTGCAGTGATTTTATTTTGTTGCGAATCATATTTCGGGTTTTCCAGTCAACCTCTGCCTCTGTTGCCGTGTTAAAAGCTGGGACATTTGATCTGAGCTGTTCCTTTTTATTATCATCATCTATTATATACTGATTTCGATTCTCGAGAACCCATGAAAAATAATCGTAATCGCCTTCAAACATTTCAACGCCGGATTCTGACATATACATAATTCTCGTCGCAAGATTCCTTATAAAATAACTATCGTGAGAAACAAAAATCAGTGTGCCCGTAAAAGATTGTAAGGCTTCCAGAAGTACATCTTTTGCTGCAATATCCAAATGGTTTGTGGGTTCATCAAGTATGAGAACATTATGAGGTTTTAACAGCAATTTAAGAAGTGAAAGGCGGCTTTTTTCTCCACCGCTAAGTACTTCAGTTTTTTTATATATATCATCACCGCGAAATAGAAAAGATCCAAGATATGAACGTAATTTAGGAATAAGATGCGTTGGACATGTTGCTTCAATCTCTTCATAAGCAGTTTGTGAAGTATTAAGCATCTTATCTGAATCCTGAGCAAAGTAACCAATTGACAATCCTGCACCATTATTCTTACTCCCTTGAAACTCGGTATCAATTTCAGAAAGAATACGAAGCAGAGTACTTTTTCCGGCTCCGTTGCGACCTGTAACAGCAAGTCTGTCTCCCTTTTTAATAGAAACAGTAAGATCAGTGAGTACTTTCAATTGATCATACGATTTTGATAACTTTTCAATGGTAAATATCTGTTTTCCAGAGTGCTGAGAGGGTGGGAAAGTGAAACTGATTTTTTTAAGATTTTCCGGAATTTCAATTTTCTCTATTTTTTCTAACTTAACTATACGGCTTTGTACCTGACGAGCTTTGGATTCTTTATATCTAAATCGTTCAATAAATTGTTCAATACGTTTAATTTCTTCCTGCTGTTGTGTATATTGCTGAATTAATTGTTCTGTTCTCTGTTTCCTCTGAAGTTCAAAACTGGAATAATTACCAACATATCTGGTAATTGCGCCATTAAATATTTCAAGGACTTCACTAACAGTCTCATCCAAAAAATCTCTATCATGCGATACTATAAAAATTCCTCCCTTATATCTTGTTATATAGTTCTTAAGCCAAACTCTTGCTTCTACATCAAGATAATTTGTGGGCTCGTCAAGAAGCAAAAAATCTGATTGTCCGAGTAACGTTCTGGCCAGAGCTATTCTCATTTGCCATCCGCCGGAAAACTCACTGCATGATCTGGAAATATCTTCTTTTGAAAATCCTAATCCCTGCAGAACCTGATAAATTTTTGTTTCACGCTGATAATATCCACTAGCAAGAATTTTTTCATGAAGATCATGATGTTCAGATAGCAGGGTATTCAAACGTATGTTTGCTGTGTGTGGATTCTCTGAGATTTTATGCTCAAGTTCCTTAAGTTTCTCCTGTAAATCATGGAAATAGGCAAAAGCACTATCAGCTGATAAATAGACTGTTGAATCCATAAACACATAATCAGATTGTGGTAAATAGGATATTCTGGAGTCTCGTGTTTTATGTATTAATCCCCTGTCAGGTTCTATTTGTCCACAGATAATTTTCATTAAAGTTGATTTGCCACTTCCGTTTGCTCCGGATAGTGCGGTTCTGCTTTTGTCAGAGAGTGTCAGAGAGACAGAAGAGAGAATATCTCTGTCTCCATAGGATAATGAAGTGTTTTCAAGTTGAAGTGATGGCACCAATGTTCTCCTGGAACAATTTATACAGATAGATTATTTATTGCATAATCCTGCACTATTATCAATATTGAGGCAGATATCAATTTATTCTTGTAATTTACCGCTTTATTAACTAGTATAGTCTGTATACAAGCAGCTTATTGTACATCAACGGGAGATAACAAATGATCTGCCTTACTTTAACAGAGAAAGACATTGAAAATAATTTACTCCAGTATCAAAAATATAAAAAGCTGATTGATGTGGTTGAACTGCGGGTAGATATGCTGGAGGGAGCAATTCCTGTTGACTCAGTTATCCGCTTCCCGGAACTGTGTGAAAAACCGGTTATTTTAACCTGTCGAAAGGTAAAAGACGGTGGAAAATTTAGCCAGGGAGAACGTTCCAGATTCAATCTTTTACGAAAACTTATTAAAGGGAAATTTTCCTATATTGATATTGAAGAAGATATGGGAAGAAATGAGCTGGAAATATGTGTTAAACAAAATGGTATCGCTATTATAAGATCTTTCCATGACTTCTATGGTGTTCCCGGTGATCTTTTTAAACGGATGCATAAGATTTCTCAACAGGGAGAAATACCGAAAGCAGCGGTAACTCCAAAATCGTTTGCAGATATGGCAAGAATATTTGAAGGGGAAAAGGAATTAAGGGATATAGATAAGAAAATACTTTTGGGAATGGGAGATTATGGTGTTCCTACACGTATTTTATATAAGCTAACTGGATCTTTACTCAGTTTTTGTTCTGCCCCTGGAAGTTCTCAAGGGGCTCCTGGGCAGATAACCCCGGAACTGATGAAAAATCTTTATAAGGCGGACACGATATCAAACGAAACTGCAATTTATGGAATTATAGGAAATCCGATAATGCATACTGCTTCTCCTGCTATACATAATCCAGGGTTTCATAAATTGGAAATTAATGCAGTATATGTTCCTTTTTTGGTTGATTCTGTGAGATCCTTTTTTTTATTTTCAGAGAAAATAGGTATAAAAGGTTTTTCAGTTACTGTACCCCATAAACAGAATGTATTGCCTTATTTAGGAATAATTTCAAATGAAGTTAAGCAAATAGGAAGTTGCAATACGGTAGTAAAAACAAAGAAATTATGGAAAGGGATCAATACTGATTATTATGGTTTTTTACATCCAATACAGGAAGATCTGGAAACAGGAAATATTAAAAAAGCATTGGTTATTGGTGCAGGGGGTGCTGCCAGATCTGTAGTTTGGGCGTTAAGAAACTATGGTTGTAGTGTTTTGATTGTAAACAGAACCCTTGATTCTGCTGTTAAACTTGCCGTAAAAACTGGTTCATCTGCAATAGAAAAATCAGAACTTGCAGTAATATCCATGGAAGATTCTCAAAATAGACCTGATTTAGTAGTTCAGACAACTAGCGTAGGGATGGAACCCAATGCCGGAAAAGATCCAGCAGAAGAGTATACTTTCAGTGGAGATGAAATTGTTTATGATCTGGTATATAAACCAAGAATGACCAGGCTCATAAATCGTGCAAGTCAGGCTGGTTGTAGAATAGTATATGGATATGAAATGCTCTATGCACAGGGCTTACTACAATTTAAAACTTTCACCGGTAAAGAATATCCGCAAGGTTAGTTGTTGTTAGGGTGAAAAAAGTGAGCTTTTTAACTTTCTCAGAAGAAATATTTTTCTGACCGCAAACTCTGCTTCAGTTTCTTCCGGAACAATTATTCCTTTGAGTAATGCATCCTTTCCTGGATTCTCTAATGAAACAGGTCTTAACAGAGTTACAATTTCACTCCCATCAATATTTCTCAAATGGATCTCTATTAAATCATTTCCATTTTTAAGCGCATTTCTACAAAGATTAAGTTTTCCCTGATAATCTAATCCTTTAGCTTCCCAGATAGTTCTATGCAACGGAGAGCCCCGCAGTTGTTCGGGAACCAGAATCAATTTTTTTTCTATTCTTGCACTAAATTCTTCATAATCCTTTTCGGGGAAATTCATTGCTTTCAGTTTTTCAGATAATATTTTCTTTTCAGAATGTATATCTTCATCGGTAGATATCTCTTTTATTGGAAAGTTAATACTCTTTATATCTTGGGAAATAATAGTAATATAATTTTCAGGATAATAGTTGTTTTCGTGCGTATAGAGAGAAGAATCTGAATTACCAGTCTGAGTATTTTGCACATTTGAAACTGCTGCTTTAGTGGTTGGGAGAAAATCTATCCCGGCATTGTTAAGTAATCCTCTCCAGAATTTTTCATTTTCTTTATCCATCAGAAAAATCCCATCTGAAAGTTTTTCAATAACATACTTATTAATATCCGGATGTGTCTCTATAATACGACTAAGAAAAGGATCTGCTTTAACAATTATTCCATGATAGATATCAATCCGATTAAATACATCCAACCAATTCTTCATACTACTGAGAATATGAGAAGGAACTTCTCTTTTTGTTAAAATACTATTTGCAGTAATAAATTGATCTAAAGTTTTGCCTGAATCAATTGCCTTTAAAAAACTTTTTTTAGTGAGCTCAAAAAGATATTTATTATCAATTTTCCTAAGTTCAATAAAAGGATAGAGTTTGATAAAAGAGTGTATGGGAATTTCCGGATCTATAATAATTGAGTAATCTGAATCTATTGTCATGAGGACTCGTTTACTCTTTAAATCTATATTACTATTCTCACTATCTGTAGAAGAGTGTGAGTTTAACAGAGGTATCATTGTTGGATTTATAAAAAAAAGCGGGTTATCATCGACCAGGTTTGTATTGATATTATTGTTAAGAAATATTTTATGAGAAACAAGTAAATCAATTAAACTATTCTCATTTATTTGCAGTTTTATTGAAATTTTATTAAGAAGGTTTGCAGCAGAAAACATTCTGCTAATATCGTCTTTTGAAAAACAGAAATCACTCACTCGATTTAATAAGAGTAAAAATGAAGTAATCACACGTATTGATATTTCTGAAACGGGAAGGGATAAGAAACTAATTAAGCTAAGTACAAAAATATAAAAAGGGGTTAGGTGTTGTATGATTTTAGTATCATTGAGATAATTTTCAAATATTAGCTTATCATTAAGAACAATCTCTGAATTATTTTGTGTTAAAAAGCCCAATGCAAACAGGGCATGATTAGCCAAATAACAAGCCTGTAAAAACAATTCTGACTGGTTCTCATCACCTAAATAGTGCAGTATATTCTCTTCGGTTTTTTTCTTATATTTTCCATCAGGGGAAATAGCATACTTATTATGAAAATAGTATGTTATCAGTGAGGGTGTGAAAATAGGTTTTAATAAAAATTCTGCAGAACAGTGAGTTTCAGTTTCCTCTGCATTTACATGAGTTTTATGTGATCCGAGAAGCATAGTGATATCAACTACCTGGGTAGTAATCATTTCGCTGAATAATGGATTAATTTGCAATTGTGCATTTGTCTCTGCTGTGAGAAGGAGAAGTCGTTCTTCAAGATTAATGATTGTTTGCTGCAGTTGGAAAAACTCATATTCATCATGAAAAAGAAGATAAATATCATGGATTGTTGGTCGAGATAATAAGAAAACAGCAGTCAGGACTTTCTTATCAAGAGTGTCTATGTATACTAATATTTTTTCCTGAACAGATTTTATGGAGAGGAATTTTATTAACTTTTTTATTAGTGTAGGTTTATGGAAGGGTGTCTGCAGCGGTCCTAAATAGTTTCTGATTATATAAAAGAAAGTTTCATCTTCCATACTGAGAAGCAGTTTTGTAAAATCATTACTTTTTTTCATCTGTCTCTTAACCCCAGATCTCTATGTGATATTTGTAACCTTGTTCTGCAAGAAATTTTTGTCTGTTTGCAGCAAACTCTTCTTCGCTGGTGTAACGGGAAATTAAAGAGTAAAAATATGAACCATGTTTTTTAGGTCGAAGTATTCTTCCCAATCTCTGTGCCTCTTCCTGCCTTGATCCAAAGGTACCTGAAATTTGAATTGCAACAGATGCATCCGGTAGATCAATTGCAAAATTGGCAACTTTTGATACTATCAAAATACGTAGTTCTTTTTTTCGGAATTTGTTAAAAAGTTCTTCTCTTTTGCTGTTTGGAGTTGCACCAGTAATTAATGGTAAATTTAACTCTTCAGCCAATTTTGAAAGCTGTGATATATATTGGCCAATAATTAAGATGTAATCTTTCTTATGATTATCAATTAACTGCTTTACAACCTGTGTTTTTATAGGGTTTTCTGAAGCAATGCGATATTTTTGACGTTTTGAACCGATTGCATAATCCAGTTCAAGAGATTGCTGTAAGGGAATACGTATTTCGTAGCAATGAGCTTCAGCTATCCATCCTTTTTGTTCAAGTTCTTTCCATGGGACATCATATCGTTTTGGTCCTACAAGTGAGAATACTTCATCCTCCCGATTGTCTTCACGTATAAGAGTTGCTGTTAATCCCAAACGGCTTATTGCCTGAATCTCAGCAGTTACTTTAAATACAGGAGCCGGAAGGACATGAACTTCATCATAGAGTATTAATCCCCAATCTCTCTCTCGAAAAATACCAAAATGCGGAAAATCGCTCTCTCTATCCTTTCTCCAGGTCAGGATTTGATAGGTACATACGGTAATGGGTAAAATTTCTTTCCTATCTCCGGAATATTCTCCAATTAACTCTTTGGTAAGATTTGTTTTATCAAGTAATTCATATATCCATTGATGAACAGCAGCAATATTTGTGGTAACAATAAGTGTATTTGTTTTAAAAGCTTCCATTGCCGCTATGCCAATAATTGTTTTTCCTGAACCGCAGGGGAGCACAAGTGTTCCAAATCCTGATTTTCCATTTCCTATAAAGGCGTCACAAGCCTCTCTTTGATAGTTTCGTAATATGAAAGGGTATCCTGATAAAGTAGTACTTCTAAATGCTATATCCAGGAATGAACCTTTTTTTAAAGGTACCTGGTCATCAACAGGATAGCCAACTTTAATTAATTGCAGCTTTAGTTCACCTCTGTTATACAGATGCACAAAAAAACCATATTGAATATCAGTATTTGGCTGTAGATCTAAAATCTGTGATGTTTTTGAAATTTCTTCTGGTATCGGCAGCAGGAGTTCTTTTATTTTTGCTCTTGATTTACACTCTAGATTCAGCTTTTTTGTAGGTATATATAGGTATAAATAGGCCTCTTCAGAAATGACTTTGTGAAGGGAAATGAGTCCGTATTTGTTTATTGTATCGCGAATGTTAAACAGAATTGATTCCGGGACAGGATATCTTGACCAATACTGTAATGCTGTTTCAATATCTTCAGCAGTTCTCCCTGCTGATGCTGCATTCCAAAGTGATAATGGTGATAATTTATAGGTATGCACATGCTCAGGTGATTTAACTAATTCTGCAAAGACAGAAATTTCATTCCTGGCTTTGTTAAAATCAGGTGAGTGTACTTCAAGGAGAATTGTTTTGTCACTTTGTACAATAATGGGACGGTCATGATTTTGAGTATCCATATCAGAATAGATTAACTCATTTATACAGAGATAATCAATACAGATTTAGTTAAATATTATACTGGATACAGGTCAGTTCGACGATCATTTATTATGTGGTTTCTTTTTGAAATTAATTTATTAAGAGCTAATGAAGGATCAATATCAATAATCTGTAAATCTTCCATCTCCTGAGACGATGAAATTAATACAGATCCGTTTGGATCGGTGATCTGACTGCCTCCTGTATATGTACATGTCACACTTCCAGCACTTTCAGTACCAATTCTATTTGCTAATATCCAGAAAATCCGGTTTTCTATAGATCTTGCCAGGGTAGTTGCCTGAGCATATCCGGATAATACCAGATTAGAAGGGTGGCAAATGATTTGTGCTCCCAATAGAGTTAAGGTTCTTGCTGCTTCAGGAAACATATGATCAAAACAAATTAACATACCAACAGATATCCCCTGAACATCAAAAATAAAAAAAGGATTATTTCCCGGTATGAAATGAATTTTTTCCCGATTAAAGAGATGGGCTTTTCGGTAAGTTCTTATTTCACCCTGAGGATTAATATAAACGGAACTGTTATAGCATTCTGCTGATTCATCAGCGACAACTGCTTTAGGATCTGCTTTTTCAATACATCCGTAGATATATGATGTTTGGGTCTTTTTGGCTAAAGCATAAAACATATCACTGGAAGGACCTGGAATGGTCTCAGCGCACGCCAGGACTTCGTCGTTAGTCTTAAAAAGATACCCGGATAGAGAAAGTTCAGGAAGGACAATGAGATCTGCTGAGGTTCTGCCTAGTCGTGACTGGATATAATCAT
>Ga0208902_1000506_pt1 | contig 20200 bp, 17 predicted proteins | sample AntAceMetag02UKH_FD_184767 | JGI IMG/M metagenome (GOLD analysis project Ga0208902, IMG submission 184767) | Saline lake microbial communities from Ace Lake, Antarctica - Antarctic Ace Lake Metagenome 02UKH (SPAdes) (version 2) | ecosystem: Environmental > Aquatic > Non-marine Saline and...
AGATAAAGATTTTTTATTCTTTCGCCTGCACCTTTATTTTCACATCCTATAATAATTCGATCTCCATGCAAGAAATCTTCGACAGCCGTTCCTTCTTTGAGAAATTCGGGGTTAGATACAATGTCAAAAAGAAGTGGGTTAACGCCTTTTTTGATTAACGTTTGTTTGGCATGAGCGCATGTGCCGACAGGAACGGTGCTTTTCATGCAGATTATTTTTTTTGTGGTAATATTTTTTGCGATGTTGTTGAGAGTTGCTTCAATAGCACGTAAATCTGCGTGTCCTTCATCAGACATGGGCGTGCCGACGGCAATATAAATGATATCGTTAGCTTGTATTTCGTGATCTATGCTTGTATTGAATCGAAGACTTTGTTTAGAATTATCCCGTTTTTTCACGGCTGGTATAAGGAGCTCCTTAAGTCCCGGTTCATAAATTGGAATAATGTTGTTTTTGAGATTCGCGATTTTTTTTGCATCGATATCAACACAGGTAATGTCGTGTCCAATGTGGGCAAGTCCTATACCCGTTACAAGGCCAACATACCCTGTTCCAATTACACATATTTTTTCTTTTTTAAAGACTGGTTGTTGTTGTGCTAAAAATTTTGAACTAAGAAGAAGGGTTGCACAAAAAATATAATAACGCATAGAGTAACTCCTTTTAATTTGAGATTAAGATGTCTTGCTTTATGACAAAAACTAGATTTTTTCAACGAAATTATCTTAATATTATTTTTAACAAAAGGACGTATTTATGGTATAATTACCTAAAGTACCCTTGATATATGAGGGAGGTCATATGGTCAATAAAAAAGTTTTCTTTATCATTTCTATCATCTCAATAGCACTTCTTGGCTTGTTATATAAATATCCATGTATGGTTGGTTTAAGGAGAAGGCAGACGGTTTGTATAGGGCCACATTGCGGTGAATCGGGAGGTGATATTGAGATATTAGAGGATGAGTTAGGGTTATGTGAACGTTGGCGGGCTCATTCGAAGGAGGAACTGGTAAGCTTTTATTCCCAATCGACAGATTCTTCCAATGAACATATTGCACGCCAAGGCGTTTTAGTGACTCGTCCACATGCACGTGCAACGATTCTTGTTATGCATGGATATACATCTGATAAAGCCGATATGGGTATTTTTAGATTGCTTTTCTCGCCATATAACATTTTATTGTTTGATTTTCGTGCTCATGGTGAAGATATCGAAGGACAAATAAGTACATTAGGTCGCGATGAAGTACATGATGTTTTAGCTGCGGTTGATTATATTAAATCTCATTCTGATATCAAACATTTGCCTCTTGTTGGCTATGGGTTTTCAATGGGGGCAGCTACTGCAATTGAAGCCAACAGCCGCGATGCAACTCTTTTTGATGCATTTATTCTAGATTGCCCTTTTGACTCAACAGATGCACTTATAAAGCGTGGTTTAGATAAATTTTTTGGTAAAATAAATATTCCGTGGCTTGGGTTGGAGTATGAGGTTCCAGGCAGGACATTTTTAGAAAAATATGCAACTCACCCATATGTGCAGCCCCTATTGTTATTCTTATTGCGCTTTTTTGCCGGTATGGATTCAACAAAAGTTTTAACAATGCCAAAGCGTGTAAACCCTATTGAGTCAGCAAAGAACATAAGAATTCCAGCACAAATTATTGCCTGTTATGCTGACGAGCGTATCCCGATTGATGCTGTAGCTCAGCTTTATCAAAATATTCCAACGTATAAACGTTTATGGATAACGAAAGGTGCCCGCCATTTTGGTTCATTATTTAATAATCCAGAACTTTACCAACAAATGATTACTAATTTTATTGAAAAAGTTCTTAACAATATGATTCAGCGCGATCGCCCAGAGCGTATTATTAATGACGTGAGCGCCAAAGAGCTTTCGTATATGCATAATAAGCTTTATGAACATCATATACCCCAAGGTATCTACGATTTTCTTTATTCCAGCAAATAATATTGCAAATAGGATAATGCGGGTGTTATAGTAAAATAAATGGGATTATCCTGAATGGGATTATCCTGAATGGGGGTAGGGAAATGAAGAGGTTATGGTTAATCGTATTTTTGTTTGGGATTATAGGATCTGTTTCTGCTGATTATAAAAAAATTCGTTCAACATCAAAATTTTATCGGGATATTGAGCCAACCAATAAGAACCTTTATGCGCTTACGGTTGCGCTTTTTTATGACAACGATGAGGGTGCATTAGATCGTGAAAAGGACTATACAAAAGAAGAGCGAAAAGAAGCCCGTACGTATCGTGGTAAAATCAGAAAGCGTATTAAAAAACAGCTCAAAGATTTTCGTGGGGCAAGTCAGGGTTTTAAAGAGGTAGACTTTTTAGCGGTTGATGTCTCATCAAAAGATAACGATGAACTTGCTCAATCTTACGGTTTATCAACATATCCGGAAATTGGACTTTTTAAGAAAGGTGTGTTGTTTAAGGTAAACAATAACGTTCCTCGTTTGCAGGGCGATTTTTCAAAGAATAAAACAATAACACAACCTAAGATTGTAAAATTCATACGTACTCATTTTGGTAGTGATGTTCAAACAATAATTGATACTAAAGCAAAAGTTGATTATGAATTAGCGAAAGCGCGTGCCGCTGCACCTAAATATTATGGTGGCTGGGGCATGGGCTGGGGTGGTTACGGCGGCTGGGGAGGATATGGCGGCTGGGGTGGCTACGGTGGTTGGGGCTACGGCGGCTGGCGCGGACGCGGTTGTTGTTAGTTATTATTTAGATAGTTACGCCTTTTTTGGAGAGGGTACAAAAAGTGTAGATCTGAGCAGTCTGCACTTTTTTGTTTTTACTCGAAACGCGTGGTAACATTTCTTATAGAGTTACAGAAGAATAGGATGTTACTATGGCACTTAAAATTTCCGTTACACAAAAACACAGTATTAATGCACAACAGGTATATACATTGTTTGTTGAAGAAGGTTTTGATAGTAAAAAAGTTTTATCTTCATTTATTAAAGAATTCCCTTTTATTTCTTCTTATGTTAAAGAGCATAATTTTACTGGAAAAAGACAAACATTATTATCTATACCATTGCCGTATGGTAAAAAAATAGTTTATTTCATTTTAGTAGGACTTGGTAAAAAGGAAAAAAAAGTTTGCGATATTGAATCATATCGTCGAGCCCTTGGCCTAGTTGTTCGTTTCATGCAACGAATTAAGATAACAACAGTTTCGTTATTGTTGCCACAAGCTAATTTGTTTGGTGTTAAAGATGAATATTTGGCTCAGCAAACAACGATTATTGTTTCGATGGCAGATTATCTTTTCGATACCTTTAAGGAGCAAGAAGGCGCCAAAAAGACAATTGAGCTTACGGTTGTTTTACAGAAGCACAACAAGGCCGCTGTGGAGAAGGGCATAAAAGAGGGGTTGGTTATTGGCGAGGCTGTAAATGATGCGCGCCAGTGGGTGAATTTACCAGCAAATATATTACGTCCTGATAAATTTGCGTCACAAGCAAAACAACTTGCAAAAAAATATGGTTTAAATTGCACCATTTTTAATGAGAAAAAAATTAATGAATTAGGGATGGGAGGCTTGGCTGCCGTTTCGCAAGGCTCTGAGCAAGAGTGTCGTTTTGTCATTTTAGAGTATAAAACAGCTAAGAAAAATGCTCCAACGCTTGGTTTTGTTGGCAAGGGTATTACATATGATTCTGGCGGTTTGAGTTTGAAGCCAGCAAAGTATATGGAAACGATGAAAGAGGATATGGCTGGTGCGGCTGCAGTTATTGCGGCTATGAAGGCCGTTGCTCAGTTGAAACCTTCGGTTAACATTGTTGCTATTACGCCATTGGCAGAAAATTTGCCAAGTGGTGTTGCAATCAAGCCGGGCGATATTATTCGTATGTATAATGGCAAAACGGTTGAAGTTAAAAATACGGATGCTGAAGGTCGGTTAATTCTAGGTGACGCATTAGCTTATATGGCCGAAAAATATAAGCCGCATATGATGATTGATCTAGCTACATTAACTGGTGCGTGTATGCATGCTCTTGGTCCATTCGTAACAGGATTATTTAGTGTTAATGAAAATGTTGTAAGCAAGGTAGAAGAAGCCGCGCAGATTTCTGGTGACGCCGTATGGCGATTGCCATTAACTGTTGATTATGAAAAATCTATGGATTCGCCGGTTGCAGATTTATGTAATATTGCAAATCCTAAATATATGGCTGGGGGAACGACTGCGGCAGTTTTTTTGAAAAACTTTGTTAACGATATACCATGGGTACATCTTGATATTGCCGGCACATCATTTAATGTCCCAGATATTCCATATTATAGTTCCGAAACGGCAACAGGTGTTGGTGTGCGCTTGCTGGTTGAGCTTGCTTACTTATGGCATTAAACGAAGCGCGGTGATTCTGTTTCAATGTTTTTTAATATAGCTCCAATTTCTTCCTGTGTTTTGTTTTGCCAGATGGAAGTAAATTGGTTTTGAGCAAGTATAGGTGTGAACAGGATAATCCTGAACAGGATACATATAATTAACATTTTCATAGTTCCCCCTATGATTAATTACTACTACTAGCTTAGTCATTTTGGATGTGTTACAACAAGATTTGGGGCTTTTTTTATGGACTTTAAAAATAAATGCATAGGTATTTGGGGTACGGGTGTTGGTGGTAAAGCTATTGTTAATTTTTTATTGCAGCAACAATTCCGTTTACCTCTTTTCAGGATAATTCTGTTTGATTCAAACGGTGTCGATAATAAAATTTTTACTACTTCAGATGTTCAGGTGAGACCTGTTCAGGTGAGACCTGTTCAGGTGAGACCTGTTCAGGATCGTCCTGAGCATGATAATTCTGCTCAGGCGGGGGCTGTTCAGGCAGGGGCTGCTCAGGCAGGGGCTGTTCAGGTTGTAGAATCATTAGAAAGTTTTTTGAAGTTATCTGATTTTATTATTCCCAGTGCTGGTATTAATCTGTGTTCTTACCAAAATTATGCTCATAAATTTATTGCTGAACTTGATTTGTTTCAACAGTTTTTTAAAAAACCAATTATTGCGGTGACCGGTACCTTAGGTAAAACAACAGTGACGACTGTTTTATCGCAAATCCTTGAGCGTGCAGGGTATCGCGTGTTGGTTGGTGGCAATATTGGTATTGGATTATTTTCGCTGATTGAACAGCAAGCTTCATGTGATTATGCTTTGATAGAGGTGTCGAGTTTTCAGCTTGAACAGTGTAAAACATTTGCGCCATCGTTAGCAGTATGGACTAATTTTTATCCTAATCATCTTGACCGTCACGTGACAGTCGAAGAATATTTTAAAGCTAAAGTAAATATTGTGCGCTATCAAAAACCGTGTGATTCTGTGCTTTTACCAGCAGAGCTACTTAATGATGTTAAGCCTTATTGTCATAGCATGATAACCGAAATTCCCGACGAACTACCGCTAGCGTGGAGGTCAATCATCAGTAGTCAAGAGGTTGGTTTTGAACAGAATTGGCGCGTTATTTTGGCTACTCTCGAGCTTTTAAGTGTAGATATACATTACGCTGCAGAACCAGTTAAACGCGTGCTTGAACATCGCATGGAACATGTAAAGACGATACAAGGTGTTACGTTTATTAACGATTCGAAGTCGACCGTTTCTCAAGCAACTTTAGCGGCTGTTGATCTACTATACCCCAATAGAATTAGTTTGCTTTTAGGTGGTTTGAGCAAGGGAGTCTCTCGAGAATGTTTAGTAAGAAAACTTCATGGAAAGGTAGAGAACATCATTTGTTTTGGTGCAGAATCGGAGGAGATTTTAAGGTTGTCTAATTGCAATAATATTTCTTGTGCGATGGCGCCTTCTTTTGCTGAAGCGGTTAAAAAAGGGTATGCTTGCAGTAGGTCTGGAGATTGTGTTTTGTTGTCTCCCGGTGGTTCTAGTTTTGATATGTTCAAAAGTTATCAAGAACGTGGTAACGTGTTTAAAAGTATTGTTTCACGTTTTGTGTAAAGGGAATGTCTATGAAAAATATGTGGTGCTTAGGTGGTCTTTTTTTGTTACCTATTGTTATTTTTTCTAAAGAGAAATTATTGGATTATTCGTTAACAGGTCTTGCTGGCAAGCAAAATATTGTAACGGTTGCTGTTGTTGGTTCAGGTCCTGCAGGTTGTGCTGCATCTACCTATGCTGCGCGTGCGGGGTTTGACGTTGTGATGTTTGAGGGTCCGTTGCCTGGGGGACAGTTAACTGAGACTGGCTATGTTGAAAATTGGCCTGGTATTAAACGAGCTAAAGGTGTTGATATTATGACCAATCAACGCGCGCAAGCAATAAGCGCTGGAACGGTTGTTAAATCTGAAACTGTAGCATCAGTTGATTTGTCACAGTGGCCATTTAAGGTGCAAACAGAAGAAGGTACAACGCTCCATGCAATGTCATTGGTCATTGCGACAGGATCGGCACCGCGTAAATTAGGTGTGCCGGGTGAAAAACAGTATTGGGGAAGTGGTGAAAGTGCATGTGCTGTTTGTGACGCCCCGATGTACAAAGATCTTGATGTAATTGTTGTTGGCGGTGGTGATAGTGCAGCTGAAGAAGTTATTCAACTAGCGCCCTATGCTAAAACTGTAACTCTTTTCGTGAGGCGTGATGCAATGCGTGCTTCGCAGGCGATGAAAAATAAGTTAAGCGAAATTTCTAACGTGCGTATCGAGTATGGTAAAGTTATTAAGGAAGTTCTTGGCAATGGTGAATTTGTAACAGGTGTCAGAGTTCTTGATGTAAAAACCAATAAAACCGCTCGCCGTGCTATTGATGGTGTTTTTCTTGCAATTGGTCATGGACCTTGCACGTGGCTTTTCAAGGATCGGTTGTCTTTATATAAGGACGGTACCATTGTTGTTAATGGTCGCTCGCAAAAAACATCGGTTCCAGGGGTTGTTGCGGCAGGTGATGTTGCTGATCCGACATATAGACAGGCAGGTGTTGCAGCTGGTGATGGTAGCAAGGCAGAACGTGATGTTGAACATTTTTTGCAAGACATTGGTTTGACTCCAACAAAAATTCGCTCATGGCGTAAAATGCCACAACGCAATGGATTGCATTTTTATCTTTAAAATTTAACTTTATTTAAATTGAAAACGTTCCCATGGATTTTACCATAGGAACGTTTTTTTTGACTTTTGTATAAGCAACCAATTAGAGTGGAAATGTAGCAATATAAGGGATGTCGTAATGAATAAGCCATCGGCGCGAGTGCGAAGTGATTTTAAGATAATTGTAGGTGCTGTTGCTTGTCTTATTGTTATCGGTTTTATTTTTATTTATTCTGCGAGTTCATTTTATGCATTTGAGTATGCACAGAGTTCTACCTTTTTTTTAAAAAAACAGTTGATTGGGTTAACGCTCGGTCTTTTTTTTGCTTGGATTTTTTCACGATTGCCATTGCGTCTGATATATTATCTTGCGCCTATAACATTTATTGTAGCCCTAGGATTGACTGCGCTGACATTAATTCCGCAATTTGCATATACAATGCATGGCTCAAGTCGCTGGCTGCAATTGGGCGGTTTTATCTTTCAACCAAGTGAACTTTTAAAGTGGGCGCTCATTATCTATATAGCGAATATGCTCGCACGTAAGGAGTCCGTACGCGCGGCACATAAACGTTATCTTCCAGCATTAATTATTTTAGGGTTAGCTGCCATTGTTTTACTAAAACAGCCAGATTTTGGATTAACGGCTACGCTAGGTGCAACAGTTGTTTGTTTATTTTTCATTGCGTATCCAGATTGGCGGTATGTGTTTGGTTTATGTTTTGCGGCTATTCCCGTGCTTAGTTTATTAATTTATATTGAGCCATATCGTGTTAAGCGTATTTTAACATTTTTAAATCCATGGCAGGATCCGCAGGGGGCAGGGTTTCAGGTCATTCAGTCACTTATTGCAATTGGTTCTGGTGGAGCCTTAGGTCTTGGTATTTCACATTCAAAGCAAAAGTTTTTTTATTTGCCTATGCAGCACACTGATTTTATTTATTCAATTATAGGTGAGGAAACAGGGTTTTTGGGGGCAGGCATTGTTATATTGCTTTATATTCTCATTTTGTATAAAGGTCTGCAGTTAAGTTGGCGTGTTCCAATTCCATTTGGTCGTTACATTATTCAAGGATTTGTTTCCTTGGTTACGATTCAGTCGATTATTAATATTGCTGTTGCTGTTGGTCTATTTCCAACGAAAGGTATAGGGCTGCCATTTGTAAGCTATGGTAACTCATCACTTTTGTGTGCAATTGCGATGATGGGAGTTATTGCACGGATTGTCAAAGAGTCGAACGTACATTAATAAATGGGCTGTTGGCAGTTGCCAACGTTCTTAAGCGTTATGCAAATAGGTGCTGAGCTGGTAAAAATGCCCATTTTTTGTATACTTTTAATAAGAATTGATGAAGAAAAGGATTATCCTGAAAAGGGCACAGGGCCATGGCACAAGATAATGATAAAAAAATAAGTTTTAAAGATACTTTAAATTTACCAAAAACTGATTTTCCTATTCGTGCAAGTCATAAAGAGCTTGATTTAGAGATGCTTAAGCGTTGGGCTGATGAAGATCTCTACGCGAAAGCATTCGTTGCGCACAAAGGAAACAAAAAATATATTTTGCATGATGGTCCGCCGTATGCAAATGGTCCAATTCATTTAGGGACTGCATATAATAAAATTTTAAAAGATTTTGTGACTAAATCACAGCGCATGTCTGGCAAACAGGTTCCGGTTACACCCGGGTGGGATTGTCATGGCTTACCAATTGAACGGAATGTTTCTAACGAGAATCCAAATCTTTCGCCTAAAGAGCTTATTTTAAAATGTCGAGAATATGCTCAAGGATGGGTTGATAAGCAACGTGAGCAATTTAAGCAGCTTGGCGTGGTGATGAATTGGGCGCATCCGTACTTGACGATGGATCATTGGTATGAAGCAAAAACATTAAAGGCTTTAGGTATTTTTGTTGGTAAAGACTATATTGAGCGAAAATTTAAAACGGTGCCGTGGTGCGCTTCGTGTCAGACATCTCTAGCTGCAGCTGAAATTGAACATAAAGAGCGTAAAGATCCTTCAATTTATGTTTTATTTCCTCTTGAGGAAGCGGCGGTTGAAAAAATTAATCCATCATTGCAAGGCAAGATGGTAAGTTTGCTTGCTTGGACAACGACACCTTGGACATTGCCACTTAATCGTGCAGTTGTTCTCAAGCCCAATTCTGAGTATGTAATCACTCAGGTTGATAGCAACTATATTATAGTTGCAAAAGCACTAATTGAAAAAGTTGCAAGAGATATTGGTAAAGAATTAACAATTATTTCACTATTTAATTCTGATCAATTGGTAGGTGCACATGTAGAGCAGCCGTTAACTGATAAAATGGTGCCGGTTATTTTTGATAAGGGTGTTTCTCTTGCGGATGGTACAGCCTGTGTGCATAGCGCTCCAGGGTGTGGCCCAGAAGATTATGAACTTGCAATACGAAATAATATTGAAGTGTATTCTCCGCTAACCGCAGATGGTAAATACACCGACGAGATTGAACCCAAAGATTTGGCTGGCATGGCGGTTACAGATGGTCAATGGGCTGTCTTGAAAAAAGTTTCAGAACAAGGTCGATTGTTGCACAAAGGTTCGATTCGACATCCGTATCCACATTGTTGGCGTTGTCGCAATGGTCTAATTTTCCGTGCAACGAAACAGTGGTTTCTAGATTTGCACAAGGAATCATTGCAGGAGAAATCAGTTAAAGCGATTGAACGTGTTGAATTTTTGCCTAAACAAAGCGCAAACCATTTACGCGCGGCGGTTGAAAGTCGATTTGAATGGTGCATCTCTCGGCAACGTGTTTGTGGAGTGCCAATTCCGGCCCTAATTTGTACAAAATGTGACGTCGCATACCTCGAGAAAAAGCTGATTGATGCGATTGCAGAAGGGGTTTCGGAGAAGGGTATTGTTTATTGGCAAGATGTCTCGGCAGATGAGTTAGTCCAGGCGCATAACGTCCGGTGTGCGGGGTGTGGTAGTACAGAATTTAGAAAAGAAACAGATATTTTAGATGTGTGGTTTGATTCTGGTGTGAGTCACTTTGCGGTATTGAAAGATAATCCTGTCTTGGCATATCCAGCTGATATGTACGCTGAGGGTCGCGACCAGGCTCGTGGTTGGTTTCAGAGTTCATTATTAACGAGTATGGCAATTGAAGGTACTCCATGTACGAAGGCTATTTTGACGCATGGATATACGGCTGATGAAACGGGTGCAAAGATGTCAAAATCTGTTGGGAATGTTGTTGCGCCAATTGATATTATCAATCAATTTGGTACCGATGTTTTACGCCTATGGGTGTCAAGTATTGATTATACGGATGATGCAGTTGTATCGGATGTTTTATTGCGTAATGTGCAAGTAGTTTATCGTAAAGTGCGCAATACATCTCGTTTCTTACTTTCTAATTTATATGATTTTGATATTGATCGTGATGCTCTGCCGTTTGAAAAATTATATAGTATTGATCAGTATGCTTTACGAACATTATTTCTTTTTAGTCGTGACATACGTGATGCTTATGAACGCTCAGATTTTACAGAAGTTTTTCATCGTTTGACTGACTATTGTACAAAGGAGTTGAGCTCGTTGTATCTTGATGTTGTAAAAGACCGTTTATATGTCGAAAAATCTTCGGGTGACAAGCGTCGTTCAGCGCAGACAGTGTGCTGGTATATTCTTGATACGTTAACAAAGTTGACGGCTCCTATTTTGTCTTTTACCGCGGAACAAATTTCTGACTATTATCAGAAGAGTGGAAAAGAAGAATCAATTCATTTGCAGAAGTTTACGGATCTTCTTAATGTTTGGCGCGTAACAATAGACCGTTCTAAGCAAGAAGATTTATTTATTTTTGATCATGCGTCAGGCTTGCCCCTTGGTGCGAGAAAAGAATTTGATGTCCAGCAGATTGAGGTGCAGTGGGATGCTCAGTGGGATAAGCTTTTTGATGTGCGTAACGCAGTATTGAAAGCAATCGAGTTACAGCGTGAGAAAGGGATAATTAAGCATTCGCTTGAGTCTCGCGTGCTCATATTTTTTGACGGCGATTTATTAAAAATATTGCAGCCATTATTTAAAAGAATTGAGGCCAAAGGGCAACGGTTGCCGGATTTCTTGCGAGAGCTTTTTATTGTATCGCAAGTAGATATTCTGGATAGCAAGGAAAGTCTTGAGCCGTCACTACTTGATGGAGCTTGCGTTGCAGTAGAACGTGCGCAGGGTAAAAAATGCCCGCGTTGTTGGCAATTTAACCCGGTCCAGCATGATGCTGGGCATAAGCATGATCTGTGTGACAGGTGTTACTCGGTGATTAAAGAGTAATAAGGCGGTTTTTCTTTGTCATTTTGTTTTTTTCTTATAGCGTTCTTCGCTAAGGTTTGCGTATATCGGTCAACTTTCGGGTAATAACTGCATAAAGATTTTTAATCATGACTGGTTAAATTTCTCGAGGTCCGCTTTGTGCGTATTGTGAAAACCTTTCGCGTACGTTAGGACTGGTGGTTTACCATGATTCCTTGGTGTGCACGTCTTTGCTAAAGTTTCAACGCGTAGCAAGTTTGAAGGGGTATGGCAAGGTAGGATGCCGGTTATTATTCCGAAAGTTAATTGATAATGCGCGAAGCACATTTATCAATTAACTTTCTCCATCCAGGACAATTCTGTTCAGGATTGTCCTGTTCAGGATAATCCTGTTCAGGATAATCCTGTTTTTTAAAGGATAGTTTATATCAGACTTTGGATTTGCTTGGCTAATTTTTTGATTTCTTCTTTTGCCCACTCGGGAATAAGTTTTTCGTTCTCTAACAATTTGATCATTTCTTCTGTTTCACCTGATGTAATGAGTGATTTCGTTTTAGCTTTAGGATCAATTTTGTTCAATTCTAATGACATTTTTATGTTAGCATCTAACTGCCCCAGAGCGGCAGTTAACGATTTTTTAAACTCATCAGTGTCCCGATCCTTATGTTGAGCGTCTTTGAGAGGGGCGAGGAGATTTTTTTCTTTAATGAGAGTATTTAAGTTATTTGTTTGCTCTTTTATTTTGTTGGTTAGAACTTCGCTTGGTCGTAGAAGGGTAATCGTTTTTGTATACTCATCTAAAAAATCTTTAAAGTAACTTATGAGGCTAACTTTGTCTTCCGCAATGTCCGGTGAAGTTTCGGTTGCCATAACCTCAGACGCGACTGTTGCGAGTTTTTTAATAGATTCTTTTTTATCAAGAGATTCAAAAATATTTTTCTTTGCTTTTTCTTGGTTTTCTTTGCCGGTGTTTTTTTCAGGAGTATCCCGTTGAGTGGTGCTAATCCATTTGTTTGTTAAGGCCACTAACTCTGTCGCTAACGGATTAATTTCTTGAAGAGCTCTGCGTGTTTTATCGAAAGCTTCCCGATCCTCAATTTTACTAAGATTTAAATTGGCAAGTCCTTTGGCTGTGCTTGCTATCTGCTCAATATTATCTTTTATTTTTACTTCCAATGCATCTATTGATTTTGTAATTTCATTTTGTTCGGGAGAAGCAGATGTAGTTTTTTTATCTTTATTTTCATCGGCAAGGTCATTTTCTGTTTTTGTCGTTGGACTTTTATCGGCGGTTGTTTTATTTTTTCCATCGCCAGTTGCGGCAGTTTTTGATGGTCTATTAAAAGATGATCCTGTTTCACGGCTAGAGCGACCCGATGACGTATCCCAATCGTCATAGTCGTCATCGTCGTCATAATCGTAGTCACTATACGAAGGCGTGCCGCGTCCAGATGAGCTTCTGTATGATGAAGAGTCGTCATAATCTTTATATGCAGACGACCTTGTTGTTCTAGGTAACGTGCCATCGATTTCTTTATCTGTTGTCCCAGTATTTTTTTCTATTTCCTTTAGGTCTTTGGGAGCATATTTTTCATAGAGTTTTCTGAGGCCGTAGGTAACATTTTGCATTGAGCTACTTAAAAGGGTAATGATTTTTTTTACCGCTTTTTTTGATCCTTCTTTTTCAAAATTAGATGGTGAAATTGCTCGTGAAAGTTCAATGGCACTCAGCTTGCTGAGTTGAGCTGTATCGGAAATGGCTAGTTTTTTACGTGGCTCTTTAAGATCTTGGTGTATTTCTTTCATTTGTGTTTGTAACAACTTAAATTCACTTGAAGCAGCTTCTTCAAGAAGTGCAGCATTGTTTGACAACCGACGAAGTAGTGATACAGCAAATGGCAAGTCTGTTTCTACATTTTCCCACTTTTGTCTGAGAAGAATATCTGCCGTTACTGTTGGTAAACTTGCAAATGAAATTTGTATATTTTCTAAATCTTGGGCAAGTTTTTTGGAGAGTGTCTTTAAGCTTTCAACCGCTTTTTTGCTTACAGTAACGGGTTTTTTATCTTTTTCCGATTTTGCTTGCTCTTTTTTGACCGGTGGGACCTGCTCAGGTGGGACCTGCTCAGGTGGGACCTGTTCAGGCTTGGCTGGAACTTGTGGTTGAGGCATTTGATCTTGAATATCACCGAACATTTTTTGAAGTTCTTCTTGTTGTTCTTTGTATGGTTTTTGCGCAAATTCCATTGTTTCTTGAACGAGAGCCTCTCGCTCTTCATTAGTTAGATCTTTAATTCCTAAATCAGCGGCCAACTTATTGAATTCGTCAGAACTAATCATGGCCTCTATATCCAGTTGAGAGACTTGTTGATTATTTACTGCATCATATGCCGAAGGAAGTGGCATTTGCTCTACTTGATCAGCTTGAATACTAGTCATGCAAATAAGTGGAGTGACCAGCCAAGATAGAACTATTTTTTTTATATTCATTTTTACCTCATTGTGTTATATCTAAGACATATATATAACAGGCCTCGCCTGAAGAAATAATTTCTTATTGTAATGATAGCATGCATATGAAAAGAAATAAAGGATTCTTGTTTATTGAAGTAATGGTTAGTTTTGTTGTTTCAATTGCGCTTATTTTTGCCTTATTAACCTATGTTGAACGCCTTTTATATTATCGGCGATCGACATATCTGCTTGAACAGGCGATTTTGGCAGGCGCTTACTCTATGGACAGGGCAATTCATGATAAAAAGCGTGGCTTGTTCTTGGATGGACCATTTTCTGTGGAAAGTTTAACGATCAAACATTCTGATACTATTAGTCGCATAAAGAGCACGGTGCGATGGACGGAGTCTAGAAAAGAACAGGATAATTCTAAAGAAAAAGCTATAATTTTTTGGAGTGTCCAGCTTGAAGAGTAGAAGCGGATTTTTATTAATTGAAATCCTTATTTATCTTGCCTTGAGTACAATGCTCATATCGCTTGCCTGTGGCGTGCTTTCCCAGTTGTATACAAGAGTTATTGCGGTTGCATTTATTCAAAAGGACGGGCAATTTTATGGCGCGTTACAGGTTTTGCGTCGAGATTTGGCCAGTGCCCCAAGGGACATTCAACAATATACATCAAAGGGGGCTGTAGCTGAAAATAATGTGCTTTCATATTCGTATAAAGATACGATTGTTACGTGGCGTTGGAATAAGGATAAGAAAAGGTTGATTCGGCGGGTAAATTATCTTGCCAAGCAAACGTATGATTCGGTAACTATCTTGGATAATGTTGAGGATTTTTCTCTTGTGCCACAACAAGATATGGATGAAAATTTAATCTTTGTCTTACATGTGGCGCATAGGGGAAGAGTTTTTAATGAAAAAATTGTAACAAAAAACAGACTTATCCTGAACAGGCCCCGCCTGGAGCAGGCCTCGCCTGGAGCAGGCCTCGTAGGATGATATGAGTAAAATTAATCAAACTGGTTTTTCTTCTATAATTATTTTTATTTTGTTTATGGGCCTCTTTAGTATTTTTGGGCTTATGTTTTATAATGCCCAGCAAGCATATCTGGTTGCATGTAAACGTTGTCAGTTTTATCAAGTAAAGTACGAGCTTGAAGGGCTTTTGTATTATGGAGTGCGGCAGGTGGTACACAATAAAAAGAAGCGCGAAAAACAGGCCGCACGTGAACAGGCATCTTCTAAAAAGACAGAGTTCGAAACTTCAAAGAAGTTGCCTGAGTGGTGCACTATTGGCGCTACAGTTTATGCTGGATTTATACAGACTGCGTCGGTAGAAAAAGAAAAGTACACAGTCGCTGCTGAACTTCGATCATTAGATTTGAACTGTTCAGAACCGAGTAACAAGGCAAGTTGCTTGGTTGTTTGCAATGGTAATTCATATGAAATAATAAATTTCACCATAACGTAGTTTTTGAAATAAGAAAATTTACCACAGTTATCACAGTTATCACAATTTGATTTTTCAATACCGCAAAATTGCTCTATACTTTACAGTAAAACAGTTGCTTAGAAAGGTAGCGAGATGAGAGTTTATCTTCTTAAAGATATAGAACAGTTTGGCTTTGCAGGAGAGATTATCAAAGTCAAGGATGGTCATGCAAAGAATTATTTAATTCCACATAAACTTGCAATGCAAGTTACAGTTGCTAATGAACATATGTTTGCGAAAAAGTTGCATGAGGTTGAGAATCGCAAAAAAGCTCTTGAAAGCAAGACGTCGATGCTTGCTGAAAAAATAAACAATCTTAAGTTAACGTTGAAGCGTAAACTTCATGATAATGGAAAGTTGTACGGTTCAGTTAGTGCGAGCGAAATTGTTGATTTGGTTGCGACAGAAGGTATAAAGATTTCAAAAAGCCAGGTTTTGTTTGATAAGTCTATCAAAGAGCGCGGTGCTTATGGCGTTAAAATTAAACTTTCAAATACTTTGAAGCCGATTTGTGCTGTTAAAATTGTTGCGGAATAACATAAACTAATGCAAAATATAAAGGTTCAAAGTACTAAGCCACGGGCGTTAATGAGTAAGAGTTTGCCTGCTAATACCGATGCTGAGCGCGCGGTATTGGGAGCAGTCTTGCTTAACGATCACGTTTTTGGTCCAGTCGCCGAAATTTTGGCGGCAGAGGATTTCTATTATCCCGCCAATAGTGTTATTTTTGGTGTGATGGTGGACCTGGTTGGTTCAATGAAGCGCATCGATCTTGTGACATTGCAAGACGAGTTAGCAAAGCGCAATATACTTGATCAAATAGGTGGACCTTTGTATTTGGTTTCATTACAAGAAGAAATGCCAAATGTTGGTTTAGTTGAACAGCATGCAAAGATCATCAAAGAAAAAGCGGTTTTGCGTGAGCTCATTAATTCGGCTACTGATATTATTAATAACTGTTACGCTCAGCAAGAAGAAGAGATAGATGCTGTTATAGATCATGCTGAGAAAGTTATTTTTGAAGTTTCAAATAAGCGTACAGCGAAAAGTTTTGTTCAGCTTGATATTTGGCTTAAGCGTACATTTAAGCATTTATCTGAAATAAAAAGCCATAGCAAAGGGATAACTGGTCTGCCTTCAGGCTTTAAACAGTTTGATAAGTTGTCATCAGGGTTGCAGTCCGGTGATTTAATTATATTAGCCGCACGTCCGTCAATGGGAAAAACATCATTAGCTATAAATATGGCTGTAAATGGAGCCTTGGAAGGTTTTTCTGTAGCTATTTTTTCTCTAGAGATGCCTGCAGAGCAGTTGATTTTAAGAGTGCTTTCAACTGAATCCGGTATTCCTCATCAAAAAATTCGAAATGCGACGATTAGTTCAGAAGAATGGGTAGAGCTTACCAATGTTGCAGCGCGACTCGCAGATTTAAAATTGTTTATTGATGATTCTGCTGGTTTAAGTGCTATGGATTTGCGTACTAAAGCACGGAAAATAAAGGCAGAACACAACGTAGATCTTATCATTATTGATTATTTGCAGCTCTTGCATTCAACAAAACGTCATGAAAATCGGCATCAAGAGGTTTCTGAAATTTCGCGTTCACTTAAAGCACTAGCAAAAGAGCTCAATATTCCTATTGTAGCTCTTTCTCAGTTGTCACGTGCAGTTGAAAATCGCATTGATAAGCGGCCAATGCTATCTGATTTGCGAGAATCGGGCGCATTGGAGCAGGACGCTGATCTCATTATGTTTTTGTACCGCGACATTATTTACAATCCAGAAACAGAAAATCCGAATTTAACAGAACTTATTGTTGGTAAGCAGCGAAACGGTCCTACTGGGGTTGTTTTTCTTAATTTTGATCGTGAACTTACCAAGTTTGAAGATGGCGATTTTGATTATTGAGTTTTTTTAGGTGGTGATAAAGTAATCGTTATTTGTTATTCTTTATTACAAATAATGTGTTTTTCCTTATAAAGAAAGTAACTTCGAAATGATCAAAAAAATTTGTATCGTTCAACTTCTCTTGTTGTTAAGCAGTACTATTAATATTTGTGCATGGAGGTTTGCATGGGAAGCATGGAAAAACCCGTCGCAAGTTGGTGCTATGTTTTCGTGCTCAAGACAAACTGGTCACGAGTTGATGCGTTATGCAAAAAAACACAGTGAAAAAAAGAACATTTTGGAAATTGGCGCTGGTAGTGGTAGTATTACATCTGTAATAAGCTTTTTTGCCCAGTACAATGATTATGTAGATGTCGTTGAAGTAAATCCACAATTTTGTACAGAGCTGCGGGCTGCATTTCCGAAAGGAAATAATAAAAATCTGAATATTCACTGTGCTGATATTATGGAGTTTAATCCGGGCCGTAAATACGATTTTATTATTTGTACGCTGCCATTTAATAATTTTGATAAAACATTTATTGTAAATGTTCAAAAGAAGATTATGTCATTTGCAAAGAAGGGATGCTATTTTTCATATGTTGAATATATGGTATTACCATCCATTCGTAGAAACCTTTTTACACAAAGTACGAATACAGCGAAAATGCTTGATGAGCGAAAATCTGCTGTTGAAGAATTTAAAAAGAAATATTTTATTGAGACAGTAAAAGTATTTCGTAATACACCACCATTGTATGTTCACCATTTACGTTTTTAGTTAATATCTAATTTGAGTTGTAATTGGAGCGCAATGATAATCTTGGGTATTGATCCAGGAACACGGTTTTGTGGTTATGCCATTATAAAAAAGGAAAATGGTTCAATCTTTCTCTTGGAATGTGATTGTTTAAAACTGGGGGCCCAAAAGCCCATGCCAGAGCGACTTTACATTTTCGCCAACAGATTTGAGTTTTTAGTGAAGAAATGGGAGGTAACTGACGTTTCACTCGAGACACCTTTTCTTGGCAAAAATGCGCAAAATTTTCTGAAGCTTGGTTATGTGTGTGGTATTTTATATTTTTTAGCACAAAAATATAAAATAAATATACACGAATTTTCACCTAGAGAAGTTAAGTTGTCAATCACTGGATCGGGAGGGGCGAGCAAGGATCAAGTTTCGTACATTCTGTACAAATTGTTTCCCAGGTTGCAACCGGGGTTGCGGGATGATGCAACGGATGCGCTTGCAGTTTCCCTTTGTGGTGTGTGGGCAAATCGCATGCAACGTTTTTTACACCAGTAGGTGCTGAAAATGCGTTTATTTTTAGCCCCTATTGCATTTTTTCATTAAATTTATAATATTACAAAGAGATTTATGTTATCATTTGTGTAAGATTAAAATTCAGGCTTAGTCTGAGTTCGAAATTTAGTTTGAAATTTTGAAATTAGGATAAAATTATGGCAGTGGTGCGTGCTCAAAGTGAATTGGAGCGAATTCATCCATCCATTGCGCTTGCCCAGAAAAAAGTATACACAAAAGGGTTGGGTGAAGACGATATTCTCTCGTTGTGCGATATTTTTCTAAAACCAGGGTTGCATTACATTTCTTTTTCTACAATTAACGAAGGTAGACGAACAATTAATTTGTTTGTTGATTTGCTGAAATGTTACCATACAATCGGCTATATTGACCGTGGAAGTAAATATAGTCAAGGTATGAATCTCTATGAATTTTTTGCACATTATAAAAATGGGAAGGTACTTCGAGATACGTTGGACACCTTTTTCATTGAAGAGTTTTCTTATGATTTCATTTGGATTGTGTATCCAAAGTATCAAGTTGCACGGACGTTTATACATATTTTTTTAGACCAGTTGATTGAATACAATATTGATCAAAAGATTCCGGTAATATTCATTAGTACTTAATTGATATTATAAAAATGGAAAGGTACTTCGAGATATAAATTAATTATTTTAAAGGAAGTTTGCGTATGAAGTTTTCGTTGTCAAAAATAATCACAATTATTTGCAGTATTTTTGTTGCACTTATTATTGTAAGCGCATTATATGAAATTTATACCATTTTTACAATAGGCGATGTCCCGGGAATGGGAAATTGGAGTATTATTGCTGCTCCGCCTCTCTTCTTTAGTTTATATCTCATTATTCGTTTTTTAAGTACTGCAATTTATTTAATTTACCGTAATCATAAACAGGGTGCTCATTTTTTTCTTAATGCTTTGTTTATTATTTCACCTATATTTTTATTAAGTTTACTGTTCGGTGGTGAAATGGTGGGATTACCATTTCCATTTCCTTCAACATTACCATTTTCTTCGATTTTGTTTTATCCTCTTTATTCAATTTATATGATTCTTTTTTTCTCATGCATAGGTAGGTATGTTTTTTTTACGGTGCTTTTTTATGCAATTGAAGCGTTATGCTTAATTGCTTCAATTTGTCTTTTTAATAGAAGGTACAACAAATTAGCCGTAATCTTTTGGCTTTCTCCTTTGTTTATTCTTTTGGTTCCCTCCTTTATTCTTGGTATGATTATGTTTTTTACTTTGTAGTTACAGTGTTGCCACCGCTTAATATCGGCGTACTAACCTTCTGGACTGTTGAACTAGGATCAATAATAATAATATGTAAAAAATACAACAAAACTATAAAAAATTATATAACTAGTGGCATGTTAGTTTTACTTTTAATATTTTTATTAGGACCAATAATTTTTTCGCTTCTCAAAGGTGCTAATTAGATAAATTTGGGGCGCATAATGTATATTATGTAAAAAGTATAAAAATAACCTTGTAATTAGCAAGTTTGCTTCGTAATTGCGTTATCCCGTGATCCGAAATATTCCTACAACCCTTGGGTTGTTTTTCTTTTTTTCTTTTGCGACAGGCGTTGGTAGTGTGCCTTTTTGTTGGGCGGGAGCTTTTTTTGCTCCGGTTTTCTGCAAAGTTG
>Ga0208902_1000509_pt1 | contig 20171 bp, 17 predicted proteins | sample AntAceMetag02UKH_FD_184767 | JGI IMG/M metagenome (GOLD analysis project Ga0208902, IMG submission 184767) | Saline lake microbial communities from Ace Lake, Antarctica - Antarctic Ace Lake Metagenome 02UKH (SPAdes) (version 2) | ecosystem: Environmental > Aquatic > Non-marine Saline and...
TGTTGTAAGTCACCTCTAAAAGTATGCTCAGTTGCATTTCCGAGTTTGTATCTCTGATTTATGTTGTCAATGTAATTTTCTATTGTCATATTTCAATTCTCATTATTCTCGATGAGCGGTGGCGAAAAATAGCTCTTTTGGTTTTTTCTGCGCTGGCTTTCGTGTCGGCAAAAACCAAATGTGCTATTTGTGCGTGGGCTTTTCATTTCAATATTTTCTTGTAGCAAATTTATCGTTCTGTTTCGTTTCTCTTGCTTGTGCCTAACGTAGGTGTATCTCTATTACACTTACACCACCAAATAAGCGGTGTAAACACAATTGTTTATATTTTTCTTTTATCATCAAACAAGTCTTCTTATTCAAAAAAATCATCTATTGGATTTTTTATGTTGTTAATCGCTTTTTTTGATACATGTGTATATATTTCTGTCGTTTTAGAGCTGCTATGTCCCAATAATTCTTGAATATATCGCAAATCGGTGCCTTGCTCTAACAAGTGTGTCGCAAAACTGTGGCGTAGCATATGAGGAGTAACTACTTTTCTTAGTTCGGCTTTTCCGGCTGCTTTCTTCAAAATATTAGCTACACTTGATGCAGAATACTTTCCTCCGCTTTGTCCTTCAAGGAGATATTTGTTAGGACGATATTCTTTGTAATATTGTCGTAGCAATTGCAAAAGATTGCCAGAAAGTAAAGATATCCGATCTTTTTTACCTTTTGCTCCATTAATGTGAATAAGCATTCTTTCAGAATCGATATCTTCAGGAGTAAGGTTCAACAACTCGCTTCGTCTCAAACCCGCTGAATATATAAGCATCAAAATACATTTGTGTTTTAGATTGTTCGTTACATCGAAAATTCTTTTAACTTCATTTTTGCTGAGGACCTTTGGTAATTTATGTTCTTTTTTAGGCCGATGTAATTCATAGTATTGCTTTTCTCCACCAAGTATCTTTTCATAATAAAATTTAATCGCATTGATCCGCTGATTCTGCTGGCTGACAGATATATTCTTTGTTTGAATAAGTTTGAGGATATAATTGTTTATTTGCTCTGTCGAAATATTTTCAAGCTTATAATTCCTGAAGTATGTTTGAAAATCTTTAAAATAATGACAATAAACTTTGCGCGTATTAATACTATAGCGCTTTTGAATAAGAAGATCTTCGAATTTTTTTAAGGTTTTTTCAGGCATATTTACTACTATTTGTTTTTATGCAAAAAATTTAATTCATAATCATGCTATTATCAAGTTAAATTAATATGTGCCGTTAAACAGAATCTTTCGGGACTGTGAACGATTGATGCGAAAAGGTCATGTTGAAGAGTTGAATTGTTGAAGTGTTGAAGAGTTGAAGTGTTGAAATGTTGAAATGTTGAAATGGTGAAGTGTTGAATTAGGATGGTTCTTAGGTTAAACCTCAAACCCCATACCCCATACCCCATACCCCATACCTTACACCCTTACACCCTTACACCCTATACCTTACACTTTACGTCTTTTCTCGACCATCCGGCAGATCCTCTTCCCGACCCCGAAAAAATCGGGGCGGGATTCGGACACCAGCCGGAAGGTCTAACGTCTCACGCTCTTATAGATATCTTCCAGCTTCTCAATTACGACTTTTTTATCAAAACGTTTGATCGCATCTTTACGGATCTTTTTCGCATCGTATTTTTCGGGATGTTCGATCATTTCTTTCATGGCTTCATGTAGAGCGATAGGATTGTCGATGGGGACAAGAATGCCATTTTCTTTATTGATGATATCCGTTGCACCGCCGATGTTGCCGCCAATCACCGGGACACCACAGGAAAGCGCCTCAATAAGCGTTACACCAAATGTTTCCATTTTACTGCAAAGCATACAAACATCTGCTCTTTGCATATTTTTCAGGACAACTTCACGTCCCGTTTCCCTGACGAATTCCACTTGTCGCGTTAAACTGCGTTGCCTAGAAATATCAACAAGTTTCTGGTATTCGGGACCATCACCCACGACACGGATCTTTGCCAGATGTGTGTTACCGAGGGAGATAAAAGATTCAATGATCTTGTCAATGCGTTTTTCGGGACGCAGCATGGCAACAATGAGAAAAGTGAAGCGGTTAACAAAAGGGTTTTTCTTTAGAGGAACAAAATAATCGGTATCAACCATATTGGGTACGATATGCTCCTGGCAGGTCTCCGGTACTTGAAAATATTGATCAATACGATTCATTACCGCAGTAGATGGTGTTATTAGAGCTTGGGCTTTTTTATATGTATCTTCAATGAGCTTGTATTGAAAGTCCGAAAAGCCCTTAAATACTAAAAATTCTTTCAGATGTTCTGAGATGACCACGGGTATACCCAAGTCATAAGAGGTAAGAGCCGCTCCCGCCCACAGTGATGAATGCACATGGAAAAGATCGGGATTACCTTCTTTTTCCAAAACTTCATCCACCTGTTGCTTTAATAATATTTTATATCTTTCATAAAATGCTTCAGGTTTCTTGGGATGTTTATTAATTACAAGTTGTTGATAGGTTTTAACTTTATTTTCTGTATAGACTCTCGTTCCAAGGTCTTTACGAGCAGAAAAATACTCACGCAATGAAATTATTTCAGTCGCAATTACGACGACATCATACCCGGCTTCAGCAAGTTTTTCGGCATGATCTTTAAAAAAAGTTCCATTAATGAGCTTCGATGGATAAGGATACCAAGAAGGGACAATAAAGATTTTCATAATTAAATTCGATTATTAATGTTAATGTATATGGTTTCAATGCCGTAGTTTTTTTCACAATAAGCCTGCAAAGCCTGAATACCAAGGGTCTCGGACCAATAATGTCCAAGATTTATATAGTTTGTCTTACTTTCATAAGCAATGGCCGGGATCTGTTCGCGAATGTCCCCGCAAATATATGTGTCAACGCCAAGTTGTAAAGCTGCCTCATAATAAGAGCCGGCACCACCGGATACAATAGCGATCTTTTCAGGTACTTCAGGTCCAAAATCACAGTGATCCATTCCATGGGTTCTAGCCGGTTTTATACCATCCTGAAGTATGGGTGCCTCCTCATCAGTTTTGAGTTTTAGATGAAATGCTTCAAGAATTTCATTTCGCGTAAGTTTGGCAGTGTTTTTTACAATAAACCCTACTTCAAAAGGCTCAATGATATCCGCTGAGATACAGGCGGCCAGTTGAGCATTATTTCCCAATTCCCGATGTCCGTCAAGAGGAAGATGTATGCCAAATAAGGAGACATTAGCATCCAACAAGGCTTTAACTTTTACCTTTTCTCTTCCCGTTATGGAAAAGAAATCCTTACCAAATACACCATGATGCACGATCAAGGCATCAGCGCCGCTTTCAATCGCTGCTTCAAGGGATAAAAGATTGTATGAAACGGCAAAAGCGATCTTTTTGATCGTATCTTTTCCTTCTATTTGCAATCCGTTTAGGCAGTAGTCTTCATAATCTTCATACCTGAATAATTGACGCAGGTCATCATTTAATTTTGTTCGTTTTAGCATATTATTCTTCTCCTATTACAAGTGAGATCGCAACAGGTCGGTGATCGGAAATATTTTTCTTATACTCAGTCCAGCGTCCATCTAGATAGGTGTCATATAATACGGTATTTGTTTCAAAATGTTCAGAAAAAAGTTCATTTGTAATGGCAATATGATCAATATGTGATGGATAGCTGGGATAAGACCAAAGTAAATTTGATCCTTGGGCAATGCTAAGGTCAGTAAAAAAATAGGATTGTTGATCATTAAGCATAATATCAAAGACATTATTCACATCATCAGTCAGTTCATCATTCATATCACCCAGGATTACAACTCGTTCATCATTGAGATTTTCGTCAATGTATTCGTCCAATAATTCTATAGCTTCAATTCGTCTTTCGATATTTTCAATATCTCCGTATGCCTTAAGATGATTATTGATGATCACAACTTTCTTACCATTCCAATTGGCCTCGAAAACATAGGGTGGACGAGGGAAAGCGCTCCAATAGCTGGTATATATCTCGTAGGGATCGGTAAAAAGAGCTACTTCCGTTGAGTTATATATATAAGCCAATCCCCAGTTGCCACCTTCATTAGCTATGGCATATTCATAGTCATTCAAGCGATTAGCCAATGTTTGAAGAGATAATTCAGAACTGACTTCCTGAAGAGCAATAATATCGGGTTGCAGTGCTATGATGGCATCTTCCATATAGTCAATACTGGCATTCCCATTTGAGGGAAATAGATGAAGATTCCAAGTAAGAACATCAAGGGTGTCGCCTCCTGAAAAAGTATGATGATCGTCATCGCTATCATCCGGAATATCTATAGCACATGAGAGTAGGAGGGCAATAATGGATAGAAATATAATTATTTTTTTCAGTTTATCTCCATTTCAATGATATAATGCTGGTTGACCATAGCAATATTGCGGATCCTGATCCCGGGATTCAATGTATCCATCATTAAGACTGTATTAATGCGTATTGATGGATAGTCGACATCAATGAACGGTATATTCCGTGTGTAGCGTTGCATAAACGAGAGGAGCATATCTGCGATCTTTCGATTTGAAAGAATGTGAAGTGTCAGAATATCATTTTGGAAATGAACAAAATCCAGTTCTACACGAATATCTCCAACCAAAGGTGCTTTTAATGTCAGAATGATGGTTTCATCGGGTTTTAGCAGGTCAAAATGCAGCTCTTTCAGCAACAGCATATCGGGAGAGATGTTCCCGGAAAAATGGAAATGGTCGAGTGTTAATGTCAGTGTTTTCATACAACTAGTAAATAATGAAAATTTGAGTCAAAAAACAATAAAAAAGGAATAAGAGTTTAGAGGTTTAGAGTATAAGATGACCCCTTGTGTGAAATGCAAATTTAAGCCGCAAATTATCAAAATACTCATAAATAATGTCATATCGACTAAGTCTGTTTCACACAACGGGTCTGAGTATATAATAATTTTTCAGTAAATAAAGTTCACCAAAAGTATTTTTGATAAATGTTCAGTCCCATAGGGACGACATCTTTGTAGTAAATTGATCTAGCGCAGAACCAAGCTCCGTAGGAGCGAAAGCTTTGTGATAGTTCAGCTTAAATTGTGTCGCTCCTATGGAGCTTATGTCATTTATGCTTTCTTAACTACAAAGATACCGCTCCTATGGAGCTGAATTATTTAATAACAAATACAACCGCTTGTGTGAAACACAAATTCAAGCCGCAAATTATTAAAAATACCCATGAATAATGTCATCTCGACTAAGTCTGTTTCACGAATTATCGGGAAACGGACGCATGGAGAGATCTCAAAATAATCAAATTAATTTAAAGATTGTTCTTCTCTTTCATTTCCGTAGAATAATTTGAGATTTTTTTGCTTGGCCTGACGGGCGAAGCCCTGACCATTCGGGGCGAAGACTGTTCGAAATGACATAAAAAAAACTATTACTAGCATACGATTTCTATTTTCTAATCTGTTTCACACAAGGGGTTTTATCTTGTAATTATCCATTGTCAATTGTCAATTATCAATTAAAAAAAGGTAGCGTTATTATACGAATTATTTTATATTCAATGACATTTGAAAAACAAACAAAAAAGGAGAATCAAATGAGCGTACGTGTAGGTATTAATGGGTTTGGAAGAATTGGTCGTCTGGTATTCCGCGAAATGCAGAATCGTGACGGTATTGAGGTTGTTGCTATCAATGATCTTACCGATGCTAAAACCTTGGCTCATCTGTTAAAATACGATTCTGTTCATAAAAAATTTAATGGCATAGTATCAGCAAAAGAAAATTCAATCGTTGTAAACGGTAAAGAAATAAATATCTCAGCTGAAAAAGATCCTGCAAATCTGCCTTGGAAAGAATTGAATGTAGATGTTGTTGTTGAAGCAACCGGAGTTTTCCGCAAAAAAGAACAACTTGAAAAACATCTTGCAGCAGGCGCTAAAAAAGTCGTTTTGACTGTTCCTGCAAAAGATCAAATTGACAACACCATTGTTCTGGGTGTTAATGATAATGAACTTAAAGACAGTGACAAGATCGTTTCTAATGCTTCTTGTACAACAAACTGTTTGGCTCCCGTAGCGAAAATCCTGAATGACGAATTCGGTATCGTTAAGGGGTTGATGACAACTATTCACGCGTATACCAATGATCAGGTGATCCTTGATTTCCCTCATTCTGACTTACGTCGTGCTCGTTCAGCGGCCGTATCAATTATTCCGACAACCACCGGCGCTGCAGCTGCAGTGGGTAAGGTTATCCCTGAATTGAAGGGTAAACTTAATGGTATGGCAATGCGTGTTCCTACACCAGATGGTTCTGTTGTGGATCTCGTTGTTGAACTTGAAAAAGAAGTTACCAAAGAAGAAGTTAATGCCGCTATGAAAAAAGCTGCTGAAGGCCCCCTCAAAGGTATTTTGGAATACACTGAAGATCCTATTGTATCAATTGATGTCGTAGGTAACAGTCATTCCTCTATATTTGATTCAGGCATGACCATGGCTTCAGGTAATATGGTCAAAGTTATCAGCTGGTATGACAACGAATGGGGCTATTCAGTCCGCGTTGTTGACCTCGTTGAAAAAATGGCTAAATAATTTGTCATAAACTATGCAAAGACTGTTCGAAAGAGCAGTCTTTGTTTTATTAATCTGTATGTCAAAGATCAAATTTATATTTGCACTACATAATCATCAGCCCGTCGGAAATTTCGACGATGTTTTTGAGCATGCTTATGAAAAATCGTATAAGCCCTTTATTGAATTGTTGAAACAGAACCCGGCGATTTCCGTATCGATGCATTACAGCGGACCTCTGCTGGAGTGGATAATAGAACACAAAGCTGAATTTTTGGAGAATATCCATCAATTGACCGATCAAGGTCAATTGGAATTATTATCTAGTGCATATTATGAACCTATGTTGACACTTTTACCCGAAGCGGATCGCATGGGACAGATCAAAATGCAGAATTCCTTGCTAAGGGATACTTTTGCATTTACGCCCAAAGGCATGTGGCTCCCTGAACGTGTTTGGTCACTTGATCTTCCTTACAGTATCTGCGAAAGTGGATTGAAGTACACTGTAATTGATGAACATCATGTCAGTAATGAGCGCCCGATCAAAGGTTACTATAATACCGAGGCTGAAGGTCGTACGATTGGTGTATTTTCCATTTCAGAAAAACTTCGCGAGATGATCCCCAATGAGCATCCTCAAAAAGTTATTGATTATTTAATTTCTCAGGCATCAGATAACGAGCAGGACATTCTGGTATTCATGGAAAACGGCGAAAAATTCGGTATTTATCCGGATTCGGAATCTCACATTGAATGGTTGCATAGTTTCTTTAATCTTTTAAATAAAAATCAATCCCAAATTCAAACAACTACTTTCAAGGATTATTGGGAACATCATATGCCTTTGGGATTGACCTATCCGACTGAAGGCGGTTATACTGAAATGGATAAATGGGCCAGTTCCAAGAATGGTTTTGGCAAAGGCTGGAGAAGCTTTCTAAAGAAATATCCCGAAGCAAACTGGATGCATAAACGTATGTGTCAGATCTCCCGAAAGATCGAAACTTTAGCATGTACCGGCAAAGCCAAGAAAAGCATTCGAAATATCAAGAAACAATTCTGGTCAGGCACATCGCATGATGCATATTGGCATGGTATTCACGGAGGAATTTATCTTCCGCATCTCCGCAATGCAACATGGTCTAATTTGATCAAAGCCGAGGCAGCGATCGATAAACATTTATACAATCTTTCCGACCAGATATATCAGGAAGTGACCGATATTAATCGTGATGGTTACAATGATGTTACGATCACAACAAAAAATTTCCGTGCTGTATTTGATTCACGCTTTATGGGTGGATTGGAAGAGCTCGATTTCAAACCGGCACATGTGAATCTCTGTAATAATATTTCCTGTCATCCTGAACTATTTCACGATGAAATGGATGTTAAACCCGTTTATGACAATCATCCCCGTTATTCACTAATTGAACGATATTACGACAAAGATATCACGGTCGATATGGTTAGAAATCAGCAATTGGATGATGCCAGTGATTTCTTGAATGAGGCAGTAGAAGTTGAAAATACCGTAAATTCATGTTGTGTTAAATTCTCTCGAAACGGGTGGATCAATTGGCAACGGGCACATCTATGCAAATCGATCAAGTTTAATGAAAATGGTTTTGACGTGACTTATCGCGTTAAAAATAACGGAATAGGTCCTATAGAATGTTTGTTTGGTCCCGAGTTCAACTTCTCTGTTAATGGCGGTGAATGGGAAAAGCGCGTCTATGCCGAACCTAAAGAACTTAAAGGTCAGACAATGGAGCGCGTGTCCGATCTGGAAGATATAAGTAAATTAGTAATTAAGAATTTAGCAGAAAATTATCAGATCAAGATCAAAAGCAAAGAAGTCGCTCGCGTCATGACCTATCCCAATATTATTCCTGTCCTGCAACCGGATGGTATAGAGAATATTTTTCAGAATGTTGTGCTAAATTACTTTTGGAAAATTGCATTGGATCCGAGGGAAGAGAAAGAAATTACCTTGTCGGTGGAAATAAAATCCTGTAAATAATTATCTTTGATATAAATAAATGCAGAGGCACACCATGGTGTGCCTCTGCGATATTATGGGTTAAATAATGTAGAGACATGCCATGGCATGTCTCTACTGTTAAATAATAATTACAATTAAACTACCCGGTCATTGACCGGGTAGTTTATCACACAAATGCTATCAGAGCTTATCTGTTAGCAATTCTGGCAAGTCGTTTGATCCTGCGTTCAGCTTTTGCTTTTTTGATCCGTTTATCCTGGCTGGGTTTGATATAATAAGAATTCTTATTGATATCTTTCATAATTCCGGCTTTTTCGAATTTCTTCTTAAAACGGCGCAGGGCTCTTTCGAGAGGTTCATCTTTATGAACTGTGACTTGTACCATGTGTTTTCACCACCTTCCAATGGATTTATTGTTAACCTAAATAATTTCTCAATTTTGTACTTCGCGATTTGTGACGAAGGCGTCTGATCGCTTTTTCTTTTATCTGACGGACACGTTCACGAGTAAGGTTAAATTCCTCACCAATTTCATTTAAAGTCAAAGCATATTCACGGTCAATACCGAAATACATTTTAATGACTTCGCGTTCCCGGTCTTTAAGTGTATCTAAGGCAGATTGAATTTCTGCTTCTAAGGATTCATCCATTAAGCCTCTATCAGGGGCTTTTTGTCCGCCATCTTCAATAATATCGATCAGCGAGTTCTTTTCACCGTCACGGAAAGGAGCATCTAATGAGTGGTGTCGACGAGATATCCTGATCGCATCGGAAACTTCCTGGGTTTTGATCCCCAACTTAGTTGCAAGTTCTTCTTCATTGGGTGTACGTTCCTGACTGCCTTCCAATTCTTCAGCAGCACGTGTGATCTTGGATATTGTACCAACACGGTTGAGGGGAAGACGAACGATACGACTATGTTCGGCAAGCGCTTGCAGGATTGACTGGCGTATCCACCAAACTGCATATGAAATAAATTTGAATCCACGAGTCTCATCAAAGCGTTCTGCAGCTTTGATTAAACCCAGATTACCTTCATTGATCAAATCTGTGAGAGGTAGTCCTTGTCCCTGATAATCTTTTGCCACAGAAACAACAAAGCGTAAATTTGCTTCGCACAGTTTTTTCAATGCCCGGCGATCGCCTAGTTTTACTCTTCGAGACAGATCAATTTCATCTACCGGTTTTAGCGGTTCGAAATTTCCTATCTCATCAAGATAACGGCTTAAAGCACGGTTTGCTTCACTGCTGTTACGTTTTTTACGAGCGGCTTGATCACTGTTGATCTTTACATGTTGTTTTACTACCGTCTTTTTTTGCTCTGTGGGCATCTTAAATCCTTAATAAAAATAAATGGAAAAAAGCGAATTAATATAAGGTATGAGGAGCCATAAATCAAGGATAAAATACTCTTTTATAGACATGAGACGTAAAACGTAAGATGTGAGACGTAAAGACCATCCGGCTGGCGGAGAAGGTTCTATTCATGATTCAGTGTTGATTGGTAAGAATAGATCTTTCGACCCCGACATTTCGGGGCTCAAGATGACAGTTTGATTTGCTTAAATTATATTTGAATTCTCACACCAAATGCTTAAAATTTCATAACAAAAATAATTAATTAGGAGGAAGTATGACTTTGGCAACTATCCAAGCCTTAGATGGCTTACGTGAGCTTAGCATGTTGAAATGGTATGTGATCCCATTATTGGCGATCGTATTTTACATTTATACTCAAGAGATCAATAAAGCGCGTTTGACTAAGAATTGGGATGCGCTATTTGCCGGATTAGCGGTTTTTGGCCTTGATTTCTTTAATGAAACATGGAACGGATGGGTTTTGTGGATATCCGGAAAATCTGCCTGCTGGACAACACCGGGTGATACCGCTTTAAGAGTGACCGTCGGTTGGAATATAGAGATCATTTTTATGTTTCTCATTTTGGGTATTGTTTTTTATAACTCATTATCCCCAAAACAAGATAAGAAGATTCTGGGACTCAATGAAAAATGGACTATAGCCATTGGATTTACTATTCTCTGTGTCTTTATAGAATGCGTATTAAATAAAGCTAATTTGCTTATTTGGGAATACGCTCTATGGAATCGCACTATTGCAGGTATTTGGCTGATTTTGATTATTGGTTATTTCTTGTTCTTTGCCGGTGCTATCTTTGTAATCACACGTAAGACCATGAAACAAAAACTTATTACCCTTGGCGTTATTTATGGTGTCCCGATCGTGATGAATATCATTGCGGCTATTGGCGGAGCCACATATTAGTAACTGGTAACTCGTAACTGGTAACGAGTGAATAAATAAGAAAAAAAGATTCAAGAAACAAGAATCAAAAGAATCATGTGTGGAGGTGTGAATATGAAAAGTAAATTTGTTTTCATTTTAATATTGTTATTTACCGCTACCGCACTATTTGCAGAGAAAATGCTTGATCTGACAATTCGATCCGGGCAGGGTGGTTTTTCTGATATTCGTTCTCCTATTGGTGTTCTTGGAGGAGGGGAGTTGACACTGGATATTAAACTGCGGCAGTTGCCATTGGCATTTTCCTTTTCGGGAGAATATTACACAAATAGCAGTCAACCTACACATGCATACGAGATCGCCGGAGCCAGTACTTATAGTTTGCTTTACATGGATAAACTTTTTTCGTGGGATCGAGTAAACGTATTTGCCGGGCTCGGTCCGGGCTATATGGAAGTCCCCATCGAAGATGCACTTCCGGCCAGAATTTATGAATCAGCCTGGTATCTTAATGTTGAAGCCGGTATAAATATTCGTGTATTATGGAAATTTGGACTTTACGGGGTATACAAATATATGTACGCATACAAAGATGGCGGCTCAACGCTTATTGATTTCAATGAGCATATACTCTTGCTGGGATTGAGTTTTAACTTTTCGATTTAAGTAATTGCCTCAATGAGAAAAATATTGATTGAGGCAATGGTGATTCAATTGATTGAGTCAATCAAACAATAAGGGTTTTACTTTATGAAAACTAAACTATTGCTTCTGTTCTCCCTAATTCTTCTTTTATCATGCTCAAATAAAAAGGATATCTTACCGGTATTTAATCTTGAAAAAGATGATCGTTTGCTCGCACACATCGATGTGGAAACTACCGGTTTGGTCCCCGGATATCATGAGATGATCGATATTGGACTCGTTATCACGGATGTGCAGGGAAATAAGATCGACAGTCTGTTTGTTTTGATCCAGCCCGATCATCCGGAACGACTCCAACAGGGTGCATATGATTGTAATGCTTTTAATGCTGAACTTTGGGAGCAACGCGGAGCTTTAAGTATCGACGAAGCTGTTGATCAGATATTAGCTTTCCATCAACGTGTCTGCGGTGATAAACAGGTTCTAATGGTAGCATATAACTCACATTTTGACTCTGCCTTCTTAGACCATTTATTCCGTCACGCCGATCACAGTTGGCGTGAAATGTATTATTACTTTGTCCTGGATATTCCATCCATGCTTTGGGGAATGGGATATACCGATCCTCAGGCCGATGAATTTATGGAATTCTATCAGATCGAGGATGAACCGCATGTTGCCGAATTTCATACCGGCATCACCGGTGCCATGGTGAATGTAAGGATATATAAGGCATTGATGGATCTGCATAAATAATGTGTAATTAAAAATCATATACTGTAGAGACAAGGCATTGCCTTGTCTCTACAAACGATGCATTGCCTTATCGCTACAATAAAAAAAAATTCCCAAAAAAATTATTGTTTTAAACCCAAAAAATAACGACTTTTGGCTTGTGGTAGGGTTACTCAAAAATTATCTATTCTATATCTCAAAAAAATAAGAGGATACGTATGTCTAAGACACCTCAAAGCGGCGTTGATATTGATCTTGGAAATCAATGCTCCCGCACGGCCTACGCTTGGGCCAAAAAAACTTTTGCAAATCGTCCCGCGGGTGAAGGTAATCCTAAACTGGATGTTGATGGCTCTTTTTCCAATATCATGGATTTCCGCGGTGTTAAGGTCGGTATGTCTTCCGATGGCATTGGAACCAAGATCGAATTGGCGGAACGCACTGAAATTTATAATACCATCGGCTATGACCTGATCGCGATGACGGCCGATGATCTGGCCGCAAATGGTATGGAAACGGTCAATATGACCAATATCCTTGATGTGGATCATCTTGATCACGATATCGTTGATAAATTGATGCAGGGACTGAATGAAGCGGCAAATTTTGCCAAGGTCATTATTACCGGGGGTGAGATCGCTGAGATGGGAAACCGCGTCGGCGGCTATGGTGATAAAATGCACTTTAACTGGTGTGCAGCCGGGGTCTCGATGCTGCCCGAAGGATTAAATCCCATTGATGGCGCTGATATTAAGCCCGGTGATGTTGTGATCGCATTGAAAAGTCGCGGTTTTCGCTCTAACGGCTATTCTCTTTTACGCCGCATCATGGAAGATAATTATGGACCGGAATGGCATGAGCATCCTTATTGCGATAGCACCTGGGGTGAAGCTCTCTTGGTGCCCTCATTGATCTATACTCCCTTGATCGCAAACTTACGTAAAGCGGGTCATGAAATTAAAGGTATCTCGCATATTACCGGCGGGGGACTGGGTGATAATTTCGGACGAGTTCTAAAGGTCAGTGGTTACGGTGCCGAATTAAATGATATATATCAACCGCTTCCTGTCATGTTAGCCGTGCAAGAAGTGGGGAAGGTCTCCGAAGAACAGGCTTACCGTCTTTGGAATATGGGTAACGGTATGTTACTTGTTGTTTCCTCTGAACAGGCGGAAGATATTATCAAAGATGCTGCACAATTGAAATATGAAGCAAAAGTGTGCGGTACGGTCATTGAAAAAGCTGAGATCACAATAGATACAAAAGGTTTAGACCCACAAAAATTGACATATAAAGTCGAGCGTGACTAATATAAAGGAGACAGAGTGAATACCTATACGATCCAACTAATGCTCAGAGATAATATCCCGGATGTTGCCGGGAAAGCGCTTGAGCAGGACGCAAAGCGGTATTTTCAAATTATAACGGGTACTATCCGTGTATCCAAAGTATTTACAATTTTGACCGATAAAACTGACAATGAGATCCTTGAGTTCGGAGAGAAAACGCTGAAAGATGCTATTTTGCATGATGTCCATATGGGTAAATTGTTCATGGACACATCCTTTCAACGTCATCTCTATATGGCAAAATTGCCCGGAGTCACAGATGATGAAGGTGTTTCGGCGCAAAAAACATATGCCGATTATTTCAATGTGGAAATTGAGAGTGGCGAACAGTTCATTTTTACCGGTGAATATTATTATATTGAGAAGGTTCTTTCGGATGACGATCTCCAAACTCTGGGAAATGAGCTGTTGGGGAATCCCCTCATTAATCATATCGAATATGGAAAACTTAAGAGCAAGATCGAATACATTCCGACCGTATTGATCAAAAGTGACGTCCGGATCGATAGTATCGATATTGATAAAAGTGATAGCGAATTGTTGGAGCTTTCCAAGAATATGCTCTTGTCACTTGATCTGAAAGAAATGCAGACGATCCGGGATCATTATTTGGATGACAAGACAAAAGCTCTCAGAAAAGAGATCGGGTTGAGTGAGATCCCTACCGATTGTGAACTGGAAGTGTTGGGACAAACCTGGAGTGAGCATTGCAAACACAAAGAATTTAATGCTATCATTACTTATAAAGATCTAGATACCGGCGAAGAAAAGACCATCGATTCTCTGTTCAAATCATATATTTATAATTCCACTAAAGTTATTCGCGAGCGTTTTGAAAAGGGTGGGAATGACTGGATTTTAAAAGTTTTCAACGATAATGCCGGTGTGGTCAAAATTGATGACGAAAGCGTATTTATCTGGAAAGTTGAAACGCATAACAGTCCATCAGCACTGGATCCATACGGCGGCGCATTAACGGGTATCGTCGGTGTGAATCGTGATCCCATGGGAACGGGTATCGGTGGCGGAAAATGTCTGTTTAATACAAATGTTCTTTGTTTTGGTTCGCCTTATTATGAGGGTGAATTGCTGGAAGGCCAGTTACATCCAAGACGTATCATGTCCGGTGTGGTAAAAGGCATCGAGGACGGCGGAAATAAATCCGGGATTCCTACCATTAACGGTTCGATCGTATTTGATGATCGTTTCCGTGGTAAACCGCTTGTCTATTGTGGCACAGCAGCCGTTATGCCCATGTATTACAAGGGAAATCCCTCTTGGGATAAACCCATTGATGCAGGTGACCGCATTGTGATGGCCGGTGGACGTATCGGTAAAGATGGAATTCACGGAGCAACTTTCTCATCACTTGAAATTGATGAACATTCACCCCGTTCAGCCGTGCAGATCGGCTCACCGATCACTCAGAAAAATATGTCCGATTTCATGGAAAAAGCGGCAAAGAGCGGTTTGTTAAAATCATCTACGGATAATGGAGCAGGCGGGCTTTCCTCCTCAATCGGAGAATTGGCTGAAATTACCGGTGGCGCAGTTGTCGAATTAGATAAAGCACCTTTAAAATATCATGGATTGCAGCCTTGGGAGATCTTTGTATCGGAATCTCAGGAACGCATGAGTTTTGTGATTGAACCGGATAAAATAGATGCTTTATTCGAAATGGCTAAAGATTTTGAGGTCGAGATCACCGATATCGGTTATTTTACGAACTCCGGTTATCTTGATATCCGCTATAAAGGTGAACGGGCTGGCTATCTTGATCTGGATTTTATGCATAATGCCGTTCCCAAAAAACATATGGAGGCCGAATGGAAGACTCCGGTACTTCAGGAACCGGGTATTGTGGATGCCGATAACAATGATATTCTCCTGAAATTGATGGGTAGTTTGAATATTTGCTCCAAAGACCCGGTGATCCGCGTTTATGATCATGAAGTCAAAGGCAAAACGGTGATCAAACCTCTGATGGGTGAAAACGGTAATGCTCCTCAGGATGCGGGTGTGATCAGGATCAATCACAACGATTTTACCGGTGTCGCGGTTTCAAATGGTATTATTCCACGTTATGGCGATATCGATGCCTATGAAATGTCCGCAGGTTCTTTTGATGAAGCGGTTCGTCAGATCATTGCTGTTGGCGGTAAATTACCCAACCCAAATGAAAAAAACGGCATTTTTTGGACCGTGAACGACAATTTCTGTGTTCCGGATTCCCTTTATGACGAGAATAAAAATCCCGATGGAAAATATAAACTTGCCCAATTGGTCAAAATGAACGAGGCACTTTATGATATGGCGACCTATTTCAATATTCCGATGACTTCCGGTAAGGACAGCATGAAGAACGATTTCAAAAAAGGTAATGTAAAAATATCGGTTCCGCCGACCATCCTTTATTCTATGGTTGCCAAGATCGATGATGTGCGTAAAACCATAACATCAGATTTTAAAGAAGCCGGTGATGTGATCTACCAGGTGGGTAAGACCTATAATGAACTTGGCGGGTCGGAATGCTACGCACTATTTGATGTTTTGGGTGCTAATGTTCCCAAAGTACGGAAAGAAGATGCAAAGCGCATTTATGATAAAATGGCAAAAGCGAATGAAAAAGGATTAATCGAATCTGCTCACGATATGTCAGACGGCGGATTGGCTGTTGCTCTCGCAGAATCAGCATTTGGCGGTAACAAAGGATGCAGTATTGACATCCCTGCAACAGAGATAGGGGCTTTGGCTGAGCTTTTTGCCGAATCACATTCCCGTTTTGTTGTTACGGTTCCCGAGAGCAATGCAAAAGCATTTGAAAAGCTATTTGCAGACGATTGCAGAAAATTGGGATATGTAAACGACGAAGAGAACATGACAATTGTTATTGATGGTAAAGAAGTTATTCAATCCAAGATCCGGGATCTGTTTGAGGCCTGGAGCAACGGATTAAGAAAATAAAGGGAAAAGCATGGTTAAAGCGCTGATAGTGACCGGATTTGGCATTAATTGCGAAGAAGAAATGGCAGCAGCATACCGTTTGCTGGGAGCAGAAGCGACCATCCTACATCTGAATGAATTATTTCAGGAACGGGATTCCATCCACAACTATGATATCTTGAATTTTCCGGGTGGTTTTTCCTTTGGTGACGATATCGGGTCGGCAAAAGTTCTTGCAAATAAATTCAAATTCAAAAAAATGAGTTCGGGGAAACTGTTTATCGACGAGATCAGCCAATTCCTGAAAGATGGAAAATATATCATCGGAGTCTGTAATGGCTTTCAGGCTTTGGTAAAAATGGGATTACTGCCCAATATTGGTGGCAATTATGCACAAGAAGTCACACTGACAAATAATGCATCGGGTAAATTTGAAGATAGATGGGTGCATTGCAGTATTACTCCTGATAATCCCACGCCTTTCCTGAGTGACAACAGTATCACCGGAATGGATTTGCCCGTGCGCCACGGTGAAGGGAAGCTTATTATTCGGGATGAAGAGATCAAATCCGCCATATTAGAGAAAAAACTTAATGTTCTGACCTATACAGATAAAGACGGTGAACCTACAGCAGACTATCCTGCCAATCCTAATGGATCAGAATTGAATTGTGCAGGTCTCTGTGATATCAGCGGTCAAGTTTTCGGACTGATGCCGCACCCCGAAGCCTATTTATCGCTTTATAACCATCCCGATTGGGCCGGTAAAAAACGCACGAACCCCGAGATCTCCGAAGATGGAGAAGGAATGAGTATATTCAAGAATATCATTAAAAAAGTTAAAATATAATCCAAAGTGTAAGGAACAGGCATGCCTGTTCCCTACATGAATGTGATATAAGGTAAAGAGTAAATGTCCACAAACCTCGAAAAAGGTAAACAGCAACGACTGAAAGTCACTCGATATTATGTGAGTGCCTCGCAGTTCATTATCCGTTTACTGATGGGGCTGGGCATTTATATTGTTATCCGAATTGCCACGATGGCCTTTTTTACTAAAAAAGTTGGTCTTTCGTTCACATTATGTGATTCTCTTGCCGAATTGGTCATCTTAATGTTAACAGCAGTTTTAATGATCTTATTCATTTGGTTGAAAGGGACCCGTTTTCATCTTGCCGCCTCGGTATGGATGCCGGCGATCGCCTGCCTGGCATTTTCAGATTGGATACGGTTTTTTATGACCCTGACCCAGATACATATGATGGATGCCTTGCTCGGGACCTTGCCTTTTGTTTTACCGCTGACCCTGATGGTATTGCTTTGGATGTTTGATCCGGAAAAAAGATTAATGCGTATTATTGGGACGATAGTATTAGTGGGATTTTGTGTAGTATGGGCAATAGATATGCCTCGGAGTTTGCAGGAAGCAAAGGATCTAAATATTATTTCTACGTCATATCAGGAATTCTATCAAGATATGCGAGATCAACATCAAGTTTCATGGTATGATGCTCCGGAATCCTTAAGATCCGGAAAAGTTTACAGTGAATGGAAATATAAGCCTGTTGAAATTAGCGATTATAACATTGATAAAGATATTTCAAACATATTCGCTTTTTATTATGTGGAACAAGTTGAGATTGTCATCCCGGGCATGAAAGCTATTTTACCCGTTTCAATTCAGGAAATCAAATTCCCAACCCTTGGACAGATGAGTCTGCATTATTTTTATAAATATTCCACGGAACGCCGCATTGTGATCGGAGATTTCCAGTACAGTGGTGATGCCTTCTTTCTGGTGCAGCACGAAAATGGCGAACAAACTTTTGTAGATAATGTATTGATAAGAAAAAAAGATAAGGAGAGTGAATAATCATGATCAAGATCCAACGTGCACTGATCAGTGTATCTGACAAAACAGGCATTGTAAATTTTGCCGCAGCTTTGGAACGGCAGAATTGTGAGATCATTTCTACCGGAGGCACAAAAAATGTCCTTGAAGAGGCCGGAATAGCTGTTACCGATATTTCCACCGTTACCGGAAATCCCGAAGCTTTCGGGGGAAGAATGAAGACGATCTCTTTTCAAATAGAATCTGCCTTGCTTTATGATCGTGAAAAAGACGCCAAAGAGGCTTCAGAGCTTGGTATTAAGCCGATCGATATGGTCGTGTGCAACTTATACCCCTTTGCAAAAGTAAAGGCTCAGGGTGCTGATTTATCGGATCTAATAGAAAATATTGATATTGGCGGTCCCACGATGGTCAGAGCATCCGCCAAGAACTATAAATTCGTCGCCACTGTCGTTGATCCCGCAGATTATCCGGCCTTGCTTGAAGAATTAATGATCAATAACGGTGCCTTGAATGAAGACACCCGTTTTCAACTTATGCGCAAAGCATTTAATCATACGGCTGACTATGATTCACTTATTGCTACGACAATGGATGAACAAGCCGGTGAATTAACCGTCCGTTTAGCTTTTGAACGGGCTAAAAAATTACGCTATGGAGAAAATTCACATCAAGATGGTTATTTTCTACGTCAGCGAGGTGTCGATAGCAGTTATTTTGACATGAAAGTCCTGCACGGCAAAGAATTATCGTATAACAATATGGTTGATATGTACGCTGCCCTTGAATGCATACGAGACATGCGACAACATGGCTGCGCCGTGATCAAACATGCAAATCCATGTGGATTATGTACCGGTGACGATCAGCGTAGCGTATTGGAATATGCGTGGGAAGGCGATCCCATTTCAGCTTTTGGTTCCGTTATTGCGTTTAATACAACGGTTACACGTGAGACGGTAGAGTTCTTTTATCTTGATGCAAGCGACCGTTCGCAGCGTAAATTCGTTGAGATCGTTGTTGCTCCGGCATTTACTCCTGATGCTCTGGAATATCTCTATTTACATAAAAATCTTCGCGTTGTAGAATATGATCCCCATTTTCTAACTCCGCAAAAAGATATGAAAATTTTACATAATGCGCTCTTATACCAAGATTCAGATGTCAAGATCAAAGATAAGATTGAATGTGTCACGAAGATCAATCCTAAAATTGATGCCGAATTACTTGATTTTGGACTAAAAATTGTCCGACAACTCAAATCAAATGCAATTTGTGTGGTCAGAAAACCGGATAAAGGATATTGCCAATTATTAGGTATGGGCTGCGGACAACCCAATCGTTTAAATTCAACTGAATTGGCCATCAAGCGTTGCCATGAAAATTTACTAAATGAGTGCAACAATCAAGATAATTGGGAAGACACCATTAAAACGAAAATGGGTGAGAGTATTCTATTCTCAGATGCATTTTTTCCTTTTCCGGACAATATAGAGATCGCACATGCAGCTGGCATCAAGACCATTGTTCAACCCGGTGGTTCCATGCGCGATAAGAGTGTCAAAGAAAAAGCCGATGAGTTGGGAATGGGAATGGTATTTACCGGATTGCGGCATTTTAAGCATTAGCCGGGATTTTATTTTAGGACAGGATAACAGGATTAACATGATTGTTTAGGACAAGATAACAGGATTAACATGATTGTTTAGGACAAGATAACAGGATTAACATGATTGTTTAGGACAAGATAACAGGATTAACATGATTGTTTAGGACA
>Ga0208902_1000512_pt1 | contig 20092 bp, 17 predicted proteins | sample AntAceMetag02UKH_FD_184767 | JGI IMG/M metagenome (GOLD analysis project Ga0208902, IMG submission 184767) | Saline lake microbial communities from Ace Lake, Antarctica - Antarctic Ace Lake Metagenome 02UKH (SPAdes) (version 2) | ecosystem: Environmental > Aquatic > Non-marine Saline and...
TGTTTTAAATGAGGAGCATACTGCTGTTTTGCCATTTCCAATAATTGTTCACGGGACTGCAGGTATTGAAGGTACAGTTGATCAAGTTGTATGAAAAGCTGTGTTACAGGATTAGATTCCGGGACAGTTTCCTCAGCAACTTCCGTATTGATTTCGGTATTAGGGGCAAGAAGTTCTGAAGCGCTTTTTAACTTCCCAAGAGCCATAACATACAATTCATCCTGTGGTAAGGAGATGTTTAACATAAGAGTTTCAATCATATGCTTTCTGACAAGTGTCCGATCAGCCTCCGGAATAGCGTTCAACTTTTCTGCAAGTGATTCCGCGGTCGAATCATGCTCAAATAAAAAGGTGCCCATTAATCTTTTACCAGTTTTTATGAGTTCACTGTTCCTGATTTTTTCAGGATCTCCTGCTACTGATTCAGTTCTCTCAAGGGCTATTTCTAAAGCTGAACGAATTCGTGCCATGTATATATCTCCATTTTATTGATCAAAATAGTATAATTAGAAGATAGCTAAGTTTATGCAAAATAACAACATCAATAGACAAAAAAATCATGTAATGATAGTTGAAAGTCCATCAATTATATTTCTGCTTGCTCCCCATTCTAAAACCCCGTACAATGATCCCATGACAGAACAAACATATTATAACGATCAGTACAAAAGAGTAGATTCAGTTACTATCCAAAAAGTGGTTCAGCTGAAAAATAATTATGGGATTGTTTTGAGCCATACCATTTTCTACCCTGAAGGGGGCGGACAACCGGGTGATACCGGATTTATTGGGAGCGCCAGGATAATCGATACCAGAAAAAAAGACGTATATATATATCATATCACAGAGAAATTCCCTGAATTTCAGCCAGGTGATGTTGTTGATTGTACACTTGACTGGGATCGACGGTATGATTATATGCAGCAGCACACAGGTCAGCATATTTTATCAGGAGTAATGCACTCTTTATGTGCAATTGCTACCGTATCTGTGCATCAGGGAGAAGAGTATCTTACTATCGAGACCGATCGGGAAGAGATAAGTGAAGAGGAGATACTTGCTGTAGAAAATGAGACAAACCGGATTATTACCCAGAATATTCCCATCACTATTTTTACTGTAGACGATGTAGAAGCTGGAAAAATGAATCTGCGAAGGGCTCCAAAAGTTTCCGGGGATGTTAGACTGGTACAGGTTGGAGCGTATGATATTGTTGCCTGCGGCGGCATGCATATTTCCGATAGCAGTGAAGTACGTCTGGTTTCGTGGATAGGGCTGGAGAAAATTCGCGGGCATGCTCGTCTCATTTGGAAGGTCGGAGATAGGGCACTTCAGGATTATCGGGAAAAAACAGAAATAGTAAAGAAACTGTCGGAACTCTACTCCTCACCGCAGAACAGTATAGTTGCCTCTGCTATTGCTAAAGCAGAGCAGCTCAGAATTGCCCAGCAAATCGTTTTGGAACTTGAAACCACGGTTGTCCGTCTGAAAATGACAGAATTGGCGTCTCAGGCTGTTAGTTACAACAATATTCCTGTTATTATCGGTGATTTCAGTACCGAGCGACCTGGTTTTTTGAAAAACGCCGTAAAGAATCTTCCCACAGACAAACCTCTGGTTTTCTGTGGAATCCAGAAACTTGATGAAACTGATTTAATTTGGTCTATTGCAGCAAATCGGGAAAACCTTGTGGATTTTCCTGCTGTGAGAAAAATCCTGTTTCCTTTAATAGATGCAAAAGGCGGAGGGAAACCTCCTGTTTGGCAAGGAAAAGGGAGCAGCATGGATGGTGGTGGGATAGATAGATTTTTGGCAGAATTTGTAAAACTTGTAGGGCAGGAATAGCATCACAGAAGGAGTGTTCATGGTACTTGCTGAAACTATAATGAGTGAACTGGAAGCTCTGGCCAACCCTGAAAAAGCTAAACAGTTGGAGAGGTTTTTTAAAACCGGTCCCGGACAATATGGGGAAGATGATAGATTTCTCGGCATCACAATCCCTGAACAGAGAAAAATTGCGCGACTCAATTTTCGTGACTGTCCTTTGGATCAGTTGAGTATATTGATCATGTCTGAAGTACATGATCACCGAATGACAGCACTACTCATGCTTGTTGCAGGTGCTGAAAGCCGATCGGGGAGATCAGATCCAAAACCCTATGTTGATTTCTATGTAACCCATATGGACTGGATTAATAACTGGGATCTTGTCGATGTTACCTGTCCCAAAATACTGGGCCCCTGGTTTTACGGAAGAGATCGGACAAAATTAGTAGAGCTGGCAACTGCTGACAATCTCTGGCATCAGCGAATAGCCATAATAACGACCTACTATTTTATCAGGCAGCAGGATTATACTACCACACTTAAGATTGCAGATATCCTCTTTGATCATCCTCATGACCTTATCCATAAAGCAGTAGGGTGGATGCTGAGAGAGGTAGGAAATAGAGATCCTCAGGCCGAACGGGATTACCTTGATACCCGGTATAAATCTATGCCCCGCACGATGCTTCGATACGCTATTGAGAAATTCCCTGAAGAGGAGCGGGTAGCTTACCTGCATGGAGAAATATAAGAGCATGGAACAAAAGGATTCTAAACAAGATATTATTGACCAACCGCTGCAGTGGAAATCTCTCATTATTAAAACATTCCTATTAGCCGCAGCTATATTGGTTATATATGGTATCCTCGGCCTGCTTTTCCGTGAACAGTTGGCAAAAATCGGTATATGGCTTGGAAGGGAGCTTGGGTATAGTGGTGTAGCAATTTATATCTTTGTTGTTGATGCCATTATTATCCCGACTACTGCCGATGTCGTTTTTCCATTTGCTATGGAGTGGGATCCCTATTTACTTTTATCTGTAATGTCAGCAGCATCAATTCTTGGAGGATATTTGGGATACTGGATAGCAAGAAGTTTTAATCACTTCCGCTATGTGCAAAGGGTGACAAGTTCTTACAGAAAACGGGGAGAGTCATTAATCAACCGATATGGAGCCTGGGCAGTAGTTATAGCCGGTTTTACTCCGATTCCTTTTTCCACTATTTGCTGGATTGCCGGATTGTTGGAAGTACCATCAAAAAAGGTATTTATTGCCTGTTTTTCACGGATCCCGAGAATGATTGTATACTACCTTCTCATAAAAAGCGGATTTAGCATAGTTGAGAAATTCGCAAGGTAGAGAACATCGGTGCTGTCAAGGCAGTTTCAGAATTATCAGATATCGCCAAACTTACGAGGATCAAATCAGAAATAACAGAACACAAAAAGCTTATAAAAATATATATATGTAACACATTTATGTTCATGTTAAAATACCAAAATGGATTTAGATGAGCTGAGCGGAAAAGTTTTCATGATTGGATTACCCTCCCCGGAAATTGATGATCCGGCGAAAAGAGTGCTTGAGGTAGTACAGCCGGGATCAGTCATTCTGTTTGGGCGAAATATAAAAGATAGAGAGCAGGTTGTAGGTTTTATCAGGGCAATTGAAGACTTACGGAAGGATTTACTGTTTCACCCGGTGCCATGGCGCTGGCATCTACAAAGAATCCGGACAATGCGTACAGGGCAGCTGGCATTGACTGGAACCTGGCACCGGTGGTATGATCATAATCACTATAATCACTATAATCACTATAATCACTTGGTAGAGAACACCGGTGCAGTCAAGACAATTTCAGAATTATCAGACACCGCCAACCTTATGAGGATCAGATCAGACTGGAAAAACCAACAGAAAGGAATTACATAGAATTTATGCTGATAACAGGAGTAAAAATTAGTCGGATGTCAACAGGTCTGAAAAGACCATTCAAGACTGCCTTGAGAACCCTCGAATCCATTGAGAATATTCTGATCGAGATTACCACTGACTCCGATAAAACCGGGTACGGCGGCGCCGCCCCGACTGCTGTGATAACAGGGGATACAGCTGGTTCTATAACAGAAGGTATACAGTTTATCATAGACAGGATAGTAGGACTCGATATCAGAAACCTGGAAATAATAATGCAGAAAATCAACGGCTCCATGGCCGGAAACACTTCCGCGAAAGCTGCAGTGGATATGGCCATTTACGATCTGTATGGAAAGTTCTATTCAGCACCGGTCTACAGGCTTCTGGGGGGATTCAGAAACACCCTTGTTACAGATCTTACTATCAGCCTTAATTCACCTGAGGAGATGGCAGAAGAGAGCATGGAAGCAGTGCGTCAGGGAGTAAAAATACTAAAAATCAAGGTCGGCGGAAATACCGAAATGGATTTAGCCAGAATTAAGGCTGTCCGGGAAGCGGCAGGCTCGGATGTAAGGCTCAGAATTGATGCAAACCAGGGATGGAAACCGAAAGAAGCGGTAGAGATTGTAAACCTCATGCAGAATGAGGGTATCGGGCTCGATTTTGTAGAACAGCCTGTTGGTGCGGATGATTTTGAAGGAATGCGTTATGTCAGAGAGAGGGTGACGGTTCCGGTGATAGCAGACGAAAGTGTTTTTTCCCCTGCGGATGCTCTGAGGATCGTTAATATGGGAGCGGCTGACGGAATAAACATCAAACTTATGAAGTCCGGGGGGATCTACAATGCGGTTAAAATAGCGGATATTGCAGAAACAGCCGGTCTTTTCTGTATGGTTGGATCAATGATGGAGAGCCATGCAGGCTTGACCGCCGCTGCTCATTTGGCAGCGGCGAGAGCAGTAGTCCGGGAGGTGGATCTTGATGTGCCCCTTCTCTGCAGCGAGAAAAAGGAAAAAGGTGGTACCGAATATCATGGTACTGTAATAACGCTGCCTGAAGCTCCGGGACTGGGGATTTCAGGCACAATGATCCCATGAAACAGCTGTTGAAAGAGTATGGTTTTTTTTACAGGAAGCTGAATCGATCAGATCAGAAATAACAGAACACAAAAAGCTTATAAAAATATATTTCAAAACAAATTACCATCTATAAAAATATATATTGTAACATGCGTATGTTCATGTTACAATACCAAAATGGATTTGAAGGAGCTGACCGGAAAAATTTTCATGATTGGATTACCCTCCTCGGAAATTAATGATCCGGCGAAAAGAGTGCTTGAGGTAGTACGGCCGGGATCAGTCATTCTGTTTGGGCGAAATATAAAAGATAGAGAGCAGGTTGTAGCTTTTATCAGGGGAATTACAGACTTCCTTGGCTATAAACCACTCATAGCAATTGATCAGGAGGGAGGAATAGTCACAAGACTTACAAAGGGATTTACTGTTTCACCCAGCGCCATGGCGTTGGCATCTACAGAGAATCCGAACAATGCATACAGAGCAGGAATAATACTCGGATCAGAAATGAAGGCAGTCGGTATTGACTGGAACCTTGCGCCGGTGGTCGATATCAACAATAATTCTCAGAACCCGGGTATCGGTATTCGGAGTTTTTCCAGGGACAAGGATACTGTAATTGAGTATGCTTCGAAGTTTACAGCAGGCTTGAGGGAGAGCGGGATCATAACATGCCTGAAACACTTTCCCGGAATCGGAAGAGTTGTTACCGATCCTCATCTGGATATGCCCATTCTCAATATTTCCAGGGATGAGATATACCGGACTGAACTTGCGCCCTTTCTTGCTATTAATTCTCCAAGCTGGATGCCTACACATATCCATGTACCTGCAATCCAGACTTCAAAGGAGCCTATAACTGTTTCCAGGGAAGTCCTTACAGATATGATCCGGGATGAATTAAAGTATGAAGGAGTTCTTATTGCAGATGATCTCAATATGGGGGGAGTGTCCAATTTCTATCCCCCTGAAGAAATCGCATTAAAAACACTGGAAGCGGGGATGGACATGATCTCTTTCTGTGATAATACGGAAAAACAGATACAAGTCAGGAAGTTTCTGGATGGGAAGATTGTCGAAAACGATAAGCTCGCGGAAAGAATCTCCGGGGCCGCGGGCAGGATTGAAAATCTGTTCAGGCAGCGTAAAGAAACAGAACCCCCTGCTGATATCCGTTTGGAATTTGAGGACAACAGGGTTGAAATGGACAGAATATCCTCAGAATCGGTAAGAATACGGAAAAACAGGAGCAATCTTATCCCCTTAAACAGGGTTGACAATATTTTTGCGGTTAAAGCAGCCAGGCTTGTACTGGTGGAAGACACCCTGCAGGGAATACACATGGCTGTGACCAGAACCGGAGAGTTCCTGAAGTGTCCTATAACTGTTTACAGCAGGGAAATTTCTAAAGAAGAATCAGCTTCCCTGTTAAAGACTGCGGCAGGGAAACGAAATATCATCTTTACAGAAAACGCACACCTTGCACTCTCACAGGTAGAGTTCATAGAGAAGCTAGCCAGGCTTTCTGATGATCTTGTGCTGATCGCGCTAAGGAACCCCTATGATGCAGATATCAGGGGTATTGAAAATGCAATTTGCTCATTTGGATATAGTAGCAGCCAGCAGAAAGAAATATTGCAAAAACTATTCATAAAATCTAATACGGAGACTGTTAAATGAACGGATGTCTTTTAAAAGTTAAAGAAGCATTAAACGATTTAAAACCATCAGAAAAAAAGGTTGCCAGTTATATACTCAATTTTCCAGAGGAATCCGTTGGACTTTCTGTTGGAGAACTCGCGGAAAGGTGCAACACCAGCAATGCGGCTGTTATCCGTTTCTGTAAAACCCTGAGATTTGAGGGATACAGGGAATTTGCAATCAAGATGGCTTCCGACATCTCATCGACAAAGGAAAATGAAGAGATATATACAGATATTCGGGTCGGAGATAATCTCGATACGATAATCAAGAATGTTTCTCACAATAATAAAAAATCGATAACTGATACCCTCCTTGTTCTGGATCCGAAGGAGATTAAAAGGGCTGTAGATGTCCTGCATATGTCAAAACGAATCGATTTCTATGGTGTAGGAGCATCAGGAATCATTGCTCTTGATGCCCAGCAGAAATTTATGAGGATCAACAGATATTCAATGGCCTACGCGGACACTCATCTTCAGGCAACCGCCGCGGCGAACCTTTCAATGGTGGATGTAGCGGTATTTATCTCCTATTCAGGAGAGACAAGAGATATGGTTGAGACTATAAAAATTGCAAAAACGACAGGTGCCACAACAATTTCAATCACAAAATTCGGAAATAATACTTTAAGCGAAAAAGCGGACATCAAATTGTTTATATCCTCCCCCGAAACAAGTATGAGAAGCGGGGCCCGCGGCTCACGTATTGCTCAATTGAATGTCATTGATATCCTTTTTACCGGTGTGGGCAGCATTGAATATCCGGAAATAAAAAAGTATCTGGATAGAACCAGAAAGGTAAGGGCAATTAAGAGATTCACTAAGTAAAGTCAGCGCGGTTTAGCAAAGTTCCCGGACAAGGGCGGTATGTATCCTTTCCCTGAAGGATTTGATCTTATCGCTGTTTGTATTCCTTCCAAGGTGAACCCTGTTAGTGAAAATCACAAACTCAAGTTTTCTATCCGGATCGATCCAGACACTTGTGCCGGTAAAACCTGTATGACCGAAAGCCTCCGGACTAAAGGCAGGTCCAGCCATGACCCCCTCATCCTGCATCAGAAATCCATATGCCCTTTTTGGCGAAAGGCCGGGGGTTTGATTAGAAGTCATCAGCCTCACACTCTTCTTTGAGAGGACTTGATTGTTATTCAGAACCCCGTCATCCCTAAACAGACTGAGTATTTCCAGTACACCGGAAGCAGTCCCAAATAGTCCGGCATTACCTCCCGCCCCCTCCAGGCAGTATGAATTCTCGTCATGAACCTCCCCCTTAAGCCATCTCTTTCGCCAGGAACAATATTCGGTAGGGGCGATATTTCCTGTTCCCGCGGGGGGATTGAACATAAGACTATCGATTGTCCCAGGAACCGTAATAAGTCTCGTAAATAGTTCGGGAAGATCACTTCCGGTTATCCTTTTCAGGATTTGGGTAAGAAGGATATACCCTGTACAACTGTATATGACCCGAACTCCAGGCTTTACTGTTGGAGTAATTGAATAAAGATGACTCAAGGATTTTTCCTGATCAATATCATCTTCTACCGGGAAAAGCCTAAAGATTTCCGGTACAGGCGGAAGTCCGGAAGTGTGGGTAAAAAGCTGATGAAGAGTAATAGAAGCTGTTCCTTTTGCAAGTTCAGGAATAAATTTTCCAGCTTCACTCAAGGGAGATAATTTCTCTTTTTCCAGGATAGAAAGGGCGGTTACAGTCGTAGCCAGGGGCTTTGTCAGAGAAGCAAGATCAAAAACTGTATCGAATGTCATTTCTTCAGAATCCGGGTATATCTGCCTTTGTCCCTTAGCCATAGAAAGTACAATGTGTCCTTCTTTTCTGACAAGAATAACAATTCCCGGAAAAGTTCCCATTTTCAATTCATCATCAATAATCGAGTCGATCATACCGTCAGTCCTCATCCGGGAATATCTTTCCGGGATTCAGGATCCAGTTGGGGTCAAAAGCCTTTTTGAGTCTTTTCATAAGGGCTATTTCATCGGGAGAGAGATTTATTCCAATAAAGTTTTTCCGTTTTGACCCAATTCCGTGTTCCCCGGATATGACCCATCCCAGAGAGGCGGTAATCTTGTAGATATCTTCCAGAAGCAGGGGAAGCTTCTCTTCCCAGTCAGAAGGGGACATCCCGCCAGGCTTTACAACAGTAGCGTGAAGATTTCCGTCACCCGCGTGTCCATAACAGGGAACAGGAATATCATACTTTTTTATCAGAAGCTGTAGTTCATCCATGAATGAAGGTATGGCAGCGGTGGGTACAACAATATCCTCCAGACTCTGATGAGAGCTCTTCACCTTGAAGGCTTCGGCAATATTCCTGCGGATATTCCAGATCCTCTCAATTGTCGTTTTGTTATCCGCGACATTCCCACCAATAAAACATGTTTCGAGACTCATGGGATATCCCGCGAACCATAACCCATCTTCTTTCAGGACATCATTTATCGTATTGGTTACGACCCCCGGCATTCTGAAGTATTTAGATTCCGCTACTTCGTCATGAGAGTAGGCTTCCATTTTCTCTTCGCCGGTATAAACGTTTCTCTTGCCGCAAATATCAACAAGCCTCTCAATAATTCCGGCGGAAACTTTCTGATAGGTCTGGTTCATCATGTTCATCAGTCTATTCCTTCTCCGGGACGGCTGATCTCAACCGGTCTGTCAGCACAGGGAGTATTCTGAAAAGATCCCCGACAAGGCCATAATCGGATATATTGAAAATTTGGGCATCAGGATCCTCGTTGATAGATATGATCGTGCCGGCCGTGTGCATCCCCGCAAGATGCTGGATTGCCCCGGATATGCCTGCGGCAATATAAAGATCCGGGGTAACGGTTTTTCCACTCAATCCTATCTGTTCAGGATAAGGGACCCATCCCTTGTCGACAGCTTCCCTTGAAGCACCTATCTGGGCGCCAAGTACAACCGCAAGATTCTCGAGGAGCTGAAAATTGTCTTTCTTTTTCATCCCTTTCCCGCCCGCGACGATGGAAACCGCTTCCTGGATATCTTTTTCATCCTTGTTGTAGGGTTCAAACCCAAGATACTCAAGCTTTGGGACCATCAGGTTTTCGGAAACTGCAATCTCTTCCACAGATACACATCTACTCTCATCCCGTTCGAGTATCCTGATCGAATTAGGCCGTAGAGTAGACATTTGGGGAAGACCCTTAATCGTTTTTATTGTAGCCATTATATTACCCCCTGCAGCGGGACGTGTCTGCAGAAGTATGCCGCTCTTCATATCAAACTCAAGACTTGTACAGTCTGCTGTCAGTCCAAGTTCATGCTTCGCGGCAACATAGGGCATGAGTGTTTTGCCCGTAGTCATTGCCGCAGCCAGGAAAACATCCGGCCTTGTACCATTTAGCAGAAAGGAGACAGCGTTGCTCCAGGGGATCGGAGAAAAATGGTTTAGCTCGGGATAATTGAGGTGAAGTACCCGGTCGGCCCCATAAAAACAAAGTTCCTCCGGATTGTCCACCTCTCCGGGAAGAACAACGGAAACTTCAGTCCTCTCTCTATCTCCCAGAGAAGCTGCCCATGCGATAAGTTCAAAGGAAACCTTCTTTATTCTCATGTCCCCGGTTTCCCCAAGAACCCATATTCTCCGTATGCTCACTCTCTGCCTCCAGCCGGGATAAGCCCTTTCGAATGAAGAAAATCTATTATTAGTTCAACCGCTGTTTCGATCTCATCATCATTCCTGGCGTTTACAATTACCGGCTTTCTGAATATATTAGGCGAATGGATTTTATACACCCTTGTGGGAGATCCCCCTGTTCCAATAAGGTTTCTATCCAGCTCCAGACTCTCCACTCCAACAACAGGGATTCCAGCTTCCCTGGCCTTTCTTTTTCCGAAAAGAGTAGGGAGCCTGGGTTCCCCGATAGCCTTTACTACTGTAATCAGCAAGGGAAATCCTGCCCCTATCTTTTCCACCCCTGATTCAACCATTCTCTCCAGAATCAATTTGCTTCCGGAGACGGTAATCTTTGAGACAAAAGATACAACCGGTAGATTCAAAAAAGAAGCGGTTCTCGGCCCCACCTGGGATGTGTCCCCATCTGTTGCCTTTTCCCCACAAACTATGAGTTCCGGTAAGCCGAGGGATTCAATCCCCTTACTCAGGATATATGATGTTGAAAATGTATCAGAGCCTGCAAAGGCTCTGTCAGACAGGAGAACAGCCTTATCAGCCCCCATGGACAAGGCTTCTCTGAGTGCCCGCTCAGCCCCGGAGGGACCCATGGAAATTGCCGTTATTTCACAGTTTTCATATTTTTCTTTGAATTTGGAAGCTGACTCAAGGGCATACAGGTCGAGGGGATTTACAATCGATTCAACACCGTCTCTTTTTACAGCTCCCGTTTCTTCATCCAGTACCAACCCATCAGTCTCGGGAACCTGCTTTATGAGTACAAAAATCTTCATAGCCTAATGAAAGTTCCTTAAAACGAGGCCAATGTGTTCATCGTTATTTTTCAGGAGAGTCCTTGCTTTTTCTGCCGGGACATCCAGAAGAAGAGACACAATCGCTGTCTTAGGCTTTTTCCCACAGTCCTTGAAAGCCTTTGCTGCAGTCTTTTCGTCACAGTTGCAGATCTGCATGATCAACCTTTTTGAACGGTTGACAAGTTTGCTGTTTACGGGAACAAGATCAACCATAAGGTTATTAAACACCTTTCCAAGACGAATCATTGAGGCTGTGGTTATCATGTTCAACACGAGTTTCTGAGCTGTTCCCGACTTCATACGGGTCGATCCCGTAATAATCTCCGGACCCACATCGATACAGATTTTATGATCAGCATAAGCAAAAGTCCTTGAATTACTGTTGCTGCTTATTGCACAAACTACAGCGCCGGCTTCTCTGCCCTGTTTCATGGCACCAATTACAAATGGAGCCTGGCCGCTGGCCGTTATCCCAATTACAATATCCTTTTCACATATTCCTTTTTCAGTCAAAGCTTTTCTGCCCTCATCCTCATTATCCTCAGCCCATTCTACAGCCGTAGTAAGAGCTTCCCTTCCTCCGGCAATTATTCCCTGAATCATTTCAGGATCAGTCCCAAAGGTGGGAGGACATTCTGACGCATCGAGTACGCCAAGTCTTCCTGAGGTACCGGCCCCAACATAGAAGAGCTTGCCACCGTTTCTGAAGGAGTGAACTGCCGCGTCCACAATTGCGGCAATATTATCGAGAACACCTTCAATTACCCGTGGGATAACCATATCCTCACTGTTTATTATTTCCAGAATCTCAAATGTACTCTTTGTATCTATATCCTGTGATCTTGGATTTGACTGCTCGGTGGTCAGGCTTGCAAGATGATCCATTTTATTCTCCTGTTTATTCATAAGATTTTCAGGGAAGTGACAGTTTTCCCATCACAGCTTCGCCTTCCGCGCCTGTCGCGTCGGGTACATTATTGACCCGTTTTCGATAGGCAAAATATCCAAGAAGCGCAAAAGCTGCTGCTTCCTTATAATCAGTGCTTATCCCCGCCTCGTCCCCGGTAAGTATCCTGCACTCTTTCAGCTCTTTTTTGAGGGAGTTCATGATTACTGGATTGTGAGCTCCCCCGCCGGTTACTATCAGTGTCGAAGGCTTTCCGGACAGATGTTTTCTATACGAACCAACAATAGTCCTGACAGTAAATTCCTCGGCAGTCCTAACAAGATCGCTGTTTATCTCTACCCCTTTCAGATAGGTATTGAAAAACTCAGAGCCGAATTCCTCTCTGCCTGTAGACCTGGGTGGTGGTTTTAGGAAGAAAGGATGGTGCATCCACTCACCTAGAAGATCTTCCCTTACCCTTCCTTCTCTACCGATTTTCCCATCTTTATCATATTGCAGCTGTCCACCGGAATATTCAGATGCAAGGTAATCGACAATCATGTTTCCCGGCCCTGTATCGAAAGCAATCGGCCTGCCGCCTTGTTTTTCTATAAAAGTAACATTCCCAATACCCCCGATATTCTGAAAAGCAGTGTTATACCCCATCTCCTTCGACAAAATCAGGTCAAAGAAAGGTACCAAAGGAGCCCCGGAACCTCCGGCCGCGATATCACCAGGCCTAAAATCGGTTACTGTTGGAATCCCTGTTTTCCTGGCAATAATAGAACCCTCTCCTATCTGAAGGGAACCCCTTACCCCCCGGCCGCAGCATTCCACCTTTTCAGATAGATGATATATAGTCTGGCCATGAGATCCTATCACTGTAATATCTTCAGGCTCAAGACTGGTACATCTGAGAAGATGTTCTGTCGCTTCCGCGAAGAGTTCTCCTAGCACCGTATTCATAATAACGAGATTTCTTAAAGACCCCTTACTGTCCTCAAATAGTGCAAAAATAGAACTTCTGACAGCCCGGGGTATTGAAAAGGCGATTCCTGTTATCTGTTTTACAGAAACAGAGTTATCTGATTCCTCAATATCAACAACAGCCGCGTCTATAGAGTCTACTGAAGTACCGGACATGAGTCCTATTGCTTTATTTTTTCTCATATACTCATTATGCATAAAAACCTTACTTTTGTCAAAATGTTTTGAAATAAAATTTCATCACCAATAATAAAAAATAAAATATTTTTTTATTGACAGACAGGCGGAGCCATTTTATAATTGAGTTATTACGCAGGAGGTAAGCAATGAAAAAGCTCTTTTTAGTATTAATTATTCTGATTATCACCGTATCCGCATTTGCAGCTGGAAAACAAGATGCAGCACAGGAAGAAGCAAAACCCGATAAACTAATCTACATTACACCCTCATGGGGAGCACCATCGGAAGAACTTCTGGCTAAGTTTGAAGCCCAATCCGGAATCAAAGTGGAAGTTTCGACACTGAAGGACGCGGATCTTAAAACAAAGGTAATGCAGGCTGCTGCAGGAAAAGTTAATCCTGCAGACATCATCTTTGTAGGTATAAGTCATTTCGGCACATTCGGCAACTCCGGGATTCTTGCGGAACTTGATAGTATTGTTCCGGATTCTGTTTTTAACAAGGTAGCGGGAAAAAACTTTTTCCAGATGGATGGGGACACCTATGCGGTCCCAATATACCAGCAGATGGTAATGATTGATTATGACAAATCAGCTCTTGAAAAAATTGGGACATCCGCTGATGCAATAAAAACATGGCAGGATTTCGAGGACATCTCTCTCAAACTGAAAAATGAGGGAATATATGAATATCCTTTGGCAATTGCTGTAAGACATTGGTCATGGTACCTGATTTCCCTTTCATCAGGATCTACCCTGTTTGATAAAGACGGCAATCCCACTTTTGATGACCCGGCAGACCCCGCTTATGATGCATACAAAAGACTCATTAAGTGGTTTGAGATGGGAATGATTTCACCCGAAAGACTTACATCACCCAACGCGCACCCCTCTTTCTGGGCAGGACAAGCAGCTTTTCATCAGGCATGGCAGGGATCTCTGGCTATTGCCAATAATCCTGAAAAATCAAAAACCGCGCCCAATGCCGACTATCTATTGCTTCCGGAACAGCATTTCACCTGGTCTCTCCCGGCAGGTCTTGCTATTTCCAGCTACAGCGAATATCCCCAGGCTGCTCTGAGCTTCATAGAATTCATGGTTTCTGAAGAACCCCAGCTTTTCGGCTATGAAGGAAACGGTATGTTTCCGGCCAACAAACAAGTATTTGCCGATCTGGGTGCCCAGGGAAAGATTGACGGATGGGATGCCATGTCCGAACAGGCAAAGTATGTTATTCCTCTGCCCTACAGTACTCCATGGTTCGCGGAATTTGAGACAGAATTGAAAAACTCTCTCATAAGGGTTGCCAAAGGAGAAGTTGATGTAGATCAGGCAATAAAGGATCTAGGTGATTTCACCAGGGCGCTGCAGAAGGAATACGAGTAATTCCACCACATGATAAAAGAACTACAGGGGCTCCTTTGGGAGTCCCTGTTTAAAAACTGGGGCATAACATGATAAAAAAAATTTCCGTGTGGCTTGATAATGAACAGCATCTTGCATATGTAATCCTTGCTCCAGCCCTGCTTCTCCTGTTGGGTTTTGCCTACTATCCAGCTTTTCAGTCTTTTAAGTTCAGTATGCTGAGATATAATCTCAAAATGCCAAACAGAATAGAATTCAATGGACTTGATAACTATATTTACGTGCTGAAAGATCCGGTTTTTATTGCTTCAGTACTTAGAGTGCTGTATTTCATGGCAGTCGCGACAATAGTGGTTATGCTGATCTCTCTGGGAATCTCTCTGGTTCTGAACAAAAAATTCAGGGGCAGAGGTATTCTCAGAGCTGTAGTAATAATTCCCTGGGCGTTACCGCCTGTGGTAAATGGACATCTATGGAAGTGGATCTTTAATGGAGACTACGGTGCACTAAACGGACTTCTTTATCAGCTTGGAATAATCAAAGAGTATCAGTTCTGGCTCAACAACTCATTTGTAGCCTTAAACCTTGCAGTGTTTATCTTTGTCTGGCGCTATGCTCCTTTCATAACAATATTATTTCTGGGTGTACTTCAGTCAGTCCCCAAACAGCTCTATGAAGCTGCAAAGGTAGATGGCGCGGGTGTTTTCAGGCAGTTTTTTTATATAACCCTGTCATCCCTGTCACGAATAGGTGGAATTGCTGTAATACTCACGCTAATAGCATCGTTTAATGTTTTTGACGGGATATATGCATTGATGGAATTCAGTGAATCCACAAAAACCCCTATGATCTATAACTATGAGTTAACTTTCGAAATGGGAAGATTCGGACGTGGTTCCGCAATGGCTTATCTGGTAGGTTTTTTCATGTTTGTGATGACTCTTTTTTACATCCGCATGAGTTTCAAGAAGGACAAAATATGAAAAAAAGACCGGTATACAGTATCTTTCTTGGAGTTTTAGTATTTCTCATTATCTTTTGGTCAGCAGCTCCTCTACTTTGGATTTTCATTTCATCAATTTCCGAAAGAACAGAGCTGTACTCGATCCCTCCCCATTGGATTCCGGAAAAACCTACTCTGGAAGCTTACAAGAAAGTTCTTGTTACAGGAGAGAGCTTCCGCGGAAGCGGTGGAATTGCAGCTACAGAACTGCTGAGGAAGGGAATTCGGAATTCAATTATTGTTGCTGTATCGACAACCATTCTTGTTATGTTCTTTGCCCCTCTTCTGGGATACGCATTTTCCAGATTGAGATTCAAGGGCAGCAGATTTTTTTTCTACGTCATAATCGGTATCATAGCTTTGCCCGCGTGGCCTGTTCTTATCGGACTTTTCTCAGTGTTCAGTGATCTGCATTTGCTGGATTCAAAAATTGGGCTGATACTCCTGTCATTTACATTCCGGTTGCCATTCGAAACCTGGTTTATGAAAGGCTACTTCGAATCTGTACCTGCAGAGATTGAAGATGCCGCAAGAATTGACGGTTGTACAAGGGTTCAAACTATTTTTTTGGTAAGTATTCAGATGGTTATGCCCGGGCTTATCGCAGTGTCTATTGTATCCTTTCTCCATACTTGGAACATGTTTGCGGCACCGCTGGTCCTGACCTATACCCTTAAATCAAAACCTCTTACTGTTACAATGACAGAATTCATAGGTCAGTACTTTGTACACTGGGACCTCATGTCAGCGGCTACTATGATTTCAATCATACCACCGCTAATCATTGTTATATTTTTCCAGAAGTACATCATCCAGGGCCTCTCGGCTGGTGCCATCAAATAAACAGACGAGTAGCTGTAATTCCCCTCATTGTTTTCTCAGCTGATTTCCATAGATGCCCGGTTCAGACCCCTCTATAATAACGGCTCCGACTATTCTGGAATAAAAAGCTGCGGGGCCGACTCCGCCAATTATGCCGTACGCGTAACCCTGCTCTCTCATTGCGATAAAAGCCTGCAGAAGAAGAGCTTCTCCTATCCCTTTTTTCCGAGAATCTTTCTCCACTCCTGTGGGTCCGAAGAAATTTCTGCAAGTTGCGTCATATGAGGCAAAACCTATAATTTTCCCCTCTGCGACAGCTATAAAAGTAGATATTGGCTGATTTGAAAAAGTTACCTCACATTCATCCGACCATCCTGACGAAAAACATCTTTTTACCCAATTTGTAACCATGCTTTTCTCAAAAGAAAAAGGTCGACGTAAAATCACTCCAATTTCTTTCATAGCCTCAGATTTTAAATCTGGTAAGTCATATAGTTTTACAAGCATATCCGCCATAAATTAACCTATCCTTTTAGTCATAAGTTTTTGATCTATATAATATAAATATTTACAGATAGTTAGATTGAAAGCTTCTAATTCATGTAAGCATGAATCCAGGCAAATTGTCAGAAAATTGGAACAAAACTTTGTTTTGTTCTTAGATTGTTATCATTGCCCTGGTTACTCAATTTCCCTCAACAGCGTTGCAAGTTCCGGATGATCCTGTTTTCTTGCCATATCTGCCGGCGTATCGCCTGCCAGATTTTTTATTTCAGATGAAATTCCAATCGACATAAGATAGATAACCGCATCTTTGTTCCCATAGGAAGCTGCAATATGAAGCGGAGTATTTCCATACTGATCTGTAACATCTTTGTTTTCGGCCGTAACAATCCAGGATAATGAATCTGTACCCACAGAGAAAGCTATGGAAAGAGGTGAATTTCCATCGCCATTTCTTGAAAAAATATCAGCTCCGGCCGCACTGAGGATAAGTACTGCATTTTTATTGAGAGAAAGGAATGCTGTATGCAGTGGTGTATTTATCCAATTATTTCTGCTGTTTATATCTGCACCTTTACTGATCAACAGATTGATAATATCCCCGGAAGAGTTGTTCTGGATTGCCGAATGGATTGGAGTATTACCTTTATCATCTCTTGCAGATATAGAATCTCCTTTTATAAACCAGTCCACAACATCAACCCCAGCCGTAAACGCAAGACTGATAGGGGTGTCCCCATACCGATTTTCGGCAAAAATTGCTGCACCCTCTTCAATTAGAATAGTACATATTTTTTCATTTCTGTTCCGGATTGCCTCATGAAGCGGTGTATTTCCCCGGTTATCTCTCGCATTGAAGTCTGCTCCAAGTGATATGAGAAGTTCTGATAACTCCCAGTAATTCTTTCTTGTTGCAAGCAGAAGGGGAGTCCTTCCCACATTATCTCTGGATTCAAGAGATGCTCCATATTCTATGAGCATTTTTACACTATTCTGATCCCGCTGTAAGACTGCTGTATGCAGCGGAGTGTTTCCGCTTAAATTCCGTAAGTGAACATTGGCTCCGCGAAACAGCAGAAACTTAGCAGCCTGAACAGATTCCCAGGATACAGCGGTGTGTAATGGGGTATTCCCATAAGAATCCCGCGCATCTATGAGTGCACTGTTATTTGCAAGAATCAGACATACTTCACTACTGTTGTTTTTTGCCGCATAATGAATTGGGGTAAATCCTTCTTTATTATGAGTATTAACATCTGCACCCTGTTCAATGAGGTCTGAAACGATATCAAGATAGTCCCACTGTGCGGCTAAATGAAGTGGGGTATTTCCGGATATGTCAGTCATAGAGAGGTTTTCAGTTGTTATTAATCGGGAAGTGAATTCAATTCCCCGTTCAAAGGCCAAAACAGCCGGAGCTTTTCCCCGGTTATTAGCCAGGAATGGATCGGCTCCATAGTCGATCATAAGAGCTGCAGCATCTACATAATCAACCTCGACTGCTGAGTGAAGTGCGGTATCACCGAGAAAATTCTTTTTATTAAGATCAGCTCCAGCATTAACGATAAAATCGACCACATCAATTTCTGCTCTGTTAGTTACTGCTGTATGCAGAGGGGTATTACCATATGCATCAATTGTTTTATTCATCTCCGGAGTATAAAACCAATTTATTACACCTGTTCCCTTCATGAGAGCACGGATGAGCGGAGTAATTTTATTATAGTTTTTTGCGTATAAATCTGCGTTGTTTGCCAGGAGAAGTTCCACTGCCTCACGATTATCACGTGCAAGAGCCAGCATGATGGGAGTATTCCCTGTTTTGTCACAGCTGTTTGGGTCAGCATTCCTGAGTAGGAGCAGCTTAACAAATTCAGAGGAAACTTCAGGATCTACGGATATATGAAGGGCAGTGTCGCCAAAGATATTTCTGCTGTTTATGTCAGCACCACTGTCCAGCAAGTACTCAATAATATCCTTTTTACCGCTTTGGGTTACCGCTAAGTGCAGGGGGGTGCTGCTGGATCCATTTCTTACATCAACATCTACCCCGGAATGAATAAGAAGTTCAACAATTTCAAGATTTCCATACTCTACAGCTATGTGAATCGGCGTGTTGTTGTTTTCATCACGTGCTTCCAGATAAGCACCGCGTTTAATAAACATACTCATAAGGGCAGGATGGTTGTACTGAGCAGTATAGTGCAGGACCGTTGCTCCATTTTCAAATCGGGAATCAACACCGGTATTAGATATTGCCTGGAATGCGTAATAAAAAGTCTGATTTGACGGGATGTCTGAATAGTTTTTAATGAGCTCTTCAACTACTTGTACATGTTTACCGCTGTGGGTATATCCAAAAGCAACATCAAGCGGTAGGAGATCATTATTGTTGCGAATATTGATATCGGCACCGTTTATAAGCAATTGTCTGACGTTCTCAACACCGCCCATCTCTGCTGCCAGATGAAGCGGAGTGTTTCCGTATTCATCTGCTGTGTTTACAAGATCTTCACCGAGAAGTTCTGTAACAGCTTTTGGTCCATCTAAAAGGGCTTTTTCTAGCGTATTGATTCCAAGCTCACTAACTGAAAATATAAGACTTCCATTTCCTGTTAGGAGTGAGGCAAGTTCATAAGAAATTTCTGCTGCAGCATGTATAGGAAGCTGTCCTTCTGCATTTGGTACTGAAGGATCTGCTTCATGTTTAAGCAATAGACTGATCATTAACTCATTACCTGTTCCGGCAGCAATATAAAGCGGTGGAGTTCCGAATTCATCAATCTGGTTTGGATCTGCTCCATCAAGTATAAAACGTTCAGTTACTGTCAATTCGTTGTCTCTTATAGAGTCAAAAATAGAGACATACTTTACTACAGGCACCTCTGGTACTGCAGACACATCATGTACTGCAGGTGTTTCGGATATTTCTGGTTCTTCTGATACTTCAGGGCTGGCTTCAGGTTCAACTGATGATTCAGGAACAGATTCAGGTTCCGGCTCTGGCGGAATCTCTGTTATTTCGGGTTCGACTAATACTTCCGGTTCAACAATTTCATCTTCAGTTTCGATTATTGCACTTTCCGGAAGTTCTGTGACTATTGGTGTCTCAGGTGTAGTAGTTTTTAAATCAGGAGTTGTTTTTTCAGGATGACGTTCATTTGATAGTACCGGTAGTGAAAGAGGAAACTCGATAACAATATCTTCCGGTTGCGATTCAGGAACATTTTCAACTAGTTCTTCTTCCGGGATTGCTGGTTCTGTGACAAGAACTTCTGCTGGAGGTTCTTCGACGGGCAACTCTGTTTCCAGAGTCTCTATCGGAGCGACCTCTTTAATTACTGGTTCAGAGA
>Ga0208902_1000514_pt1 | contig 20031 bp, 15 predicted proteins | sample AntAceMetag02UKH_FD_184767 | JGI IMG/M metagenome (GOLD analysis project Ga0208902, IMG submission 184767) | Saline lake microbial communities from Ace Lake, Antarctica - Antarctic Ace Lake Metagenome 02UKH (SPAdes) (version 2) | ecosystem: Environmental > Aquatic > Non-marine Saline and...
AAAATAATATTACTACCATTAAGGAAAATAATTCAGTATATAAAATATTAGGATTTTCAGCGGATGAATTTTCTAATTTTCCTGAAATAGAAATTAAATCTAAAATAAAGTTGTCTCAAGAAATTCTTAAAGATACAATTCAAAAAACAATATTTTCTGCTTCAAGAGACGAAAATAGATCTTTTTTAAACGGTGCTTTATTTAAAATAATTAATAATAAAATTGAAGTTGTTACCACTGACAGTCATAGACTTTCCTTAAAAACCATCCCTGTTCCTAAAATAGATGAAAATATAATACAAGAGGGTGAAGTTATTATACCTTATAGAACTTTATCAGAATTATATAAATTATTAACTGATGAAAAAGAAGTATTTGTGGAAATAAATGTGGGAGAAAAACAAATTGTATTTATATTATTTCCAAATGGTCAGAAAAATAGTATTAGAATATATTCCAGGTTAATTGAAGGTCAATTTCCAAATTACCACCAGATAATGCCAAAATCGTTTAAAACTGAAATAAAAATAAATACCGATGAGTTTAGAAATAAAATGGAAAGAATCTCACTTTTTGTAAGAGAGGACCTGAATACCGTAAAACTGAAAATTGAAAACAAAGAAGATGTTTCTGAAAAAAAATGTGAAATTATTATAAAAGCCTTAAGTCAAAATATTGGAGAAGCCCATGAAACCATTATTTGTTTTAAAAAAGGAAAAGATATTATTATTACCTTTAATTCAAAATATATATTAGATATATTAAAAATAATAAAAACAAAAAATATTGAAATAAAATTTAATGATCCCTTAAATCCTGTTATTATTCATCCCGAGAAAGATAAAAATTATTTATATATCTTAATGCCGGTAAGAACAGATTAATTATTTTTCATACTTTTTCTCCTTTTTCATTTTTTCGCTAGTTTTTTATTAATTCGATATTCGACAAAGTATAATCAATACATACGGAGGGTTAGTATAAAATTTAGTGATAGTTATTTATTACTTATACACCTATCATATATTACTTTTTATTTTCTGTAATATATGATATATTAATTCTTCTTTAAGATTATAGGTTAAATAAATAAAAGCATACAGGATAAAAAATTGTATTTTAATCAGTTAAGATTGGTAAACTATAGAAATTTTATAGACATAAATTTAAATTTTGATCGCAACATAAATATTTTTATTGGAGATAATGCCCAGGGAAAAACCAATATATTAGAAGCCTTAAATTTTATTGTAAAAGGAACTTCTTATAGAACAAATTATGACACACAATTAATAAATTGGGATAATAACTCAACTTACCTTCATGCTTCCATTTATAAAAAAGAAAATAATTATAAAATTAATATTTCACTAGAAAAAAAAGTTGAAAATTTTGATAAAAATAAATTAATTAAAACAATAAAAATAAATCAAAACTTTAAAAAAAAATTACAGCTAAACAAAGAATTTAAAGGAGTGGTTTTTTCCCCGGAACATCTTCAGGTTATTAAAGGATCTCCTTCATTAAGGAGAAAATTTTTAAATGAACAAATATCTCAAATTTACCCTTTATATTATAAGTATCTTCTAAAATACCATCGAATTTTATCTCACCGGAATATTATTTTAAAAAATAATTATGTTAATCGGGAAAAAGAAAAAAACCTCTCTCTTTGGGATTCCCAATTGATAGAATGCGGAACTTTTTTAATTCTAACCAGAACCAGGTTTTTAAAAAAAATCAGTCAGATAGCCGATAAATTCCATAGGGAAATTACTGAAAATCAGGAAACTTTAAATTTAATTTACCAAACCAATGTATACAATAAATGTGAAGAAAAACCCGAAATAATAAAGAAAAAATTTAAAGAAAAGATTGATAAATTTAAAGAAAAAGAATTAAATAGCAGGACAACATTGATTGGTCCGCACAGGGACGATTTCCTGGTTTATATTAATCAGGCTAATGTTGCATTTTACGGATCTCAAGGACAACAAAGAACCTCAATTCTTACATTAAAACTGGCAGAGTTAGATCTAATCAAAGAAAGAGAAGGAGTATACCCAATCCTTTTTTTAGATGATGTCATGTCAGAATTAGATGAGAAGAGAAGATATTTCTTATTGGATCTAATCATTAATAAAGAAATTCAAACCTTTATTACCAGTATAAGCTTAAATTATTTTAATAAAAATATTTTAGATAAAGGTAAAATATTTAAAATTGAAAAAGGTAAGGCAGTTATTTTATGAAGAAAAAAAACCTGACCCCGATAAAGCATATTTTAGATTCTTTCTTAAAAAAAAATAAATTAGAACAAAAGGTAAAAGGATATCAAACTGTTTATAACTGGGTTGAAGTAGTGGGAAAAAAAATTGCCGGCCATTCTCAACCTATCAAAATCCAGGGACAGACCTTGTTCTTAAAAGTGGAAAGCAATGTCTGGGCTAACGAATTAAGTATTAGAAAAGGGGAGATTATAAAAAAAATTAATTCAAAGGCAGGAGAAGAGATTATTAACGATATTAGATTTAGAATATAACTACATTTCTTTAAAAATATTTCCGATTTACAAGATATTGTTATCAATGTTATTTTGACAAAAACCCTATTATATAGTAAAATTATGATAGAAAATATTAAAATAAAATAATTAATATCCTAAGAAAGTACAGGATATAAACCGTGGCCTTAAGCTGCGGTTTCATTTTGGTAGGAGTTTAGTATCTTGGTAGAAAAGAAAAAAACAAAGACTAAGAAAGAAAATCAATATACTGCCAAACAAATACAAGTTCTGGAAGGGTTGGAAGCAGTTAGAAAAAGACCAGGCATGTATATAGGTAGCACGTCTAGTAGAGGACTACACCATCTACTAGACGAGGTAGTAGATAATAGTATCGATGAGGCAATGGCCGGTTACTGTAAAAAAATTGAAGTAACAATTTATCCTAATAATAGCGTTACAGTTACCGATGATGGCCGAGGAATTCCGGTGGACATACATAAAGAGACAAAACTTCCGGCAGTAACCATAGTGTTGACCAAATTACATGCCGGTGGAAAATTTGGAGGAAGCGGATATCGGGTTACCGGTGGCCTTCACGGAGTAGGTCTTTCGGTTGTAAATGCACTTTCGGAATGGCTGGAAGTGGAAGTAGCAAGAGACTCAAAAATATTTTTTCAGAGATTTGAGAGAGGAAATACTGTAACCGCTTTAAAAAATATCGGAAAATCTTCTCGAACCGGAACTAAAATCACATTTAAGCCCGATCCTGACATTTTTGAAGAGACTAACTATGATTTTGATACTATTACCCATCGTTTAAGAGAAATTGCCTTTTTAAATGCAGGGGTAGAGATTATTTTAAAAGATGAAAGAGAAGAAAAGAAAGAAATTTCTTATAAATATAATGGTGGAATCAGTGAATTTGTTAGTTATTTAAATAAAAATAAGGATGTTATATTTCCCAAACCTATCTGTTTTAAGGGAAAAAAAGAAGATATTGAAGTAGAAGTTGCCTTGCAATATAATGATGGCTATGTGGAGAATGTCCTTTCTTTTGCGAACAATATTAACACTGAAGAAGGGGGCACTCACCTTGCTGGTTTTAAAGCAGCAATAACCAGAGTTATTAACGATTATGCACGTAATAATATTGGATCTAATGGTAAAAAATCCCCTTTAAAAGGGAGCGGAGATAGTAGCCTGTCCGGCAATGATGTAAGAGAAGGATTAACTGCGGTAATCAGTGTAAAACTATTGAATCCTCAATTTGAAGGGCAAACCAAAACTAAATTAGGAAATAGCGAAGTAAGAGGAGCGGTTTCTTATATTGTCAGTGAGGGCTTAAATAATTTTCTCAATGAAAATCCAAATGTGAGTAAAAAAATACTAGCAAAAGCAGTTTCTGCACTAAGTGCCAGAGAAGCCGCAAGAAAGGCCCGGAATTTAGTTCGACAAAAAAATGGCCTTATAGGACTAGGAACTCTTCCTGGAAAATTGGCAGATTGTTCAGAAAAAGATCCTCTTTTTAGAGAAATATTCATCGTTGAGGGAGATTCTGCCGGCGGTTCTGCTAAACAAGGCAGAGATAGAAGATTTCAGGCAATTCTACCTCTAAGAGGAAAAATAATTAATGTTGAAAAAGCCCGCCTACATAAAATATTAGACAATAATGAAATAAAATCTATTATTACTGCTTTGGGAATAAATATTGGTGAAGACTTAGATATGGAAAAATTAAGATATTATAAAATTATTATCATGACTGATGCTGATGTGGACGGAGCTCATATTAAAACATTATTACTTACTTTTTTCTTCCGTTATATGAAGCCTTTGATTGAAAGAGGAAATATCTATATTGCACAACCTCCCTTATTTAAAATTGAATATAATAAAAAAAGCCATTATTTGTTTGATGATAAAGCGTTAGAGGAGAAATTAAAAGAAATTGATGGAAATCCTCGTATTCAAAGATATAAAGGTCTAGGAGAAATGAACCCTGAACAATTATGGGAAACGACCATGAATCCAAAATACAGGGTTTTAAAGAGAATAGAGCTGGAAGACAATATTGAAGCAGAAAACACGTTTACTATTTTAATGGGGGGAAAAGTTGAACCCCGAAAAGAATTTATCTATGAACATAGTTTGGATGTAAAGGATCTGGATATTTAGCAATAGTTATTAGTAAAATTGCCGTTATGAATTTTGTTAGAAAATATTTTTTTTCTCAAATGATTAGAAATAAACAATTAACAAGCCAAACACTAATAACTCTCAGTTAACGACTAAGAAAATCGGAGAAAATCAATTAATGGAAGATAAAGAAAATATAAACCAATCACCAGAAGATGAAAAAGAACAATTTGCAGAAAATGGAAGGAATCTACCGACAGATATTGGAGATGAAGTTAAAGAGGCCTATCTTAGTTATGCCATGAGCGTTATTATAGGAAGAGCTATACCTGATGTCCGTGACGGATTAAAACCGGTACATCGCAGGGCATTATATTCTATGAGTAAAATGGGCAATACTCCCGATAAGCCCTATAAAAAATCTGCTCGGTTGGTAGGGGATATTATAGGAAAATACCATCCTCACGGTGATACGGCCGTATATGATACCATTGTGAGAATGGCTCAGGATTTTTCTTATCGCTATCCTTTGGTCGATGGCCAGGGAAATTTTGGTTCTATTGACGGAGATTGTGCTGCCGCACAAAGATATACCGAAATCCGCATGTCAAAAATTGCAATGGAATTACTTGCTGATATTGATAAAGAGACTGTAAACCTTATCCCGAATTATGACAATTCTCTTCAAGAGCCGGAAGTTTTGCCGTCTAAGATTCCCCATCTCTTAATTAATGGTTCTTCAGGAATTGCTGTGGGAATGGCCACCAATATACCTCCACATAATTTAAATGAGGTTGCAGATGGTGCAATTATGATGATAGAAGATCCGGAAGTTTCTATTCAAAAATTAATGATAGCAATTAAAGGACCGGATTTTCCCACCGGAGCAATTATTTGTGGTAAATCAGGAATAAGAAGTGCTTATGAAACAGGAAAAGGTATTATAAAAATTCAAGCAGCAGTATTTACCGAAGGTGCCGAAAACGGAAGTGGCGGAAGAAAAAAGAGCCCACGTATTATTATTAAAGAGCTTCCCTATCAAGTAAATAAGGCGAATTTAATAGAAAACATTGCGCACCTGGTTCAAGATAAAAAAATCACTGACATTACACAATTAAGAGATGAATCTGATAGAAAAGGGATGCGAGTTGTTATAGAATTGAAGAAAAATGCTAATGTTGATATCGTATTAAATAATCTTTACAAGCATACTCAAATGAAAATTAGCTTTGGGATAAATCTTTTAGCAATCTCTGAAGGTCGTCCTAAAACCTTTAATCTAAAAGAGGCACTAAAGTGTTTCTTAGCTCATCGTAAAGATGTGGTAGAAAGAAGAACCAGGTATGAGCTGAGAAAAGCCAGGGAAAGAGCTCATATTTTAGAAGGGCTAAAGATTGCTTTGTCAAATATTGACGAAGTAGTACAAATTATTAAAAAATCACAAAATGCAAAAGCAGCCCATGCCAAACTTAAAAGTAGATTTAGTTTGAGCGATATTCAAGCACAAGCAATTCTAGATATGAAGTTGCAACGTCTGACGTCCTTGGAAACCGAAAAGATTTTAGAAGAATATTTGGAATTAATAAGAAAAATTGCCTATTTAGAAGATATCTTGCAAAATGAAAAGAAATTGATGTTAATTATTAAGGCTGAATTATTAGAAATGAAAGAAAAACATGGGGACGAAAGAAGAACCGAAATCGTTGAAGATGAAGAAGAATATGATATTGAAGACTTTATTGCCATGGAAGATATTGTAATCACTTATACACGTGGCGGATACTTAAAACGTCTTCCTTTAAGCACTTACCGAAATCAGAGAAGGGGCGGTAAAGGGAAAATTGGCATGACTACCAAATTAGAAGATATTGTTGACCAGGTTTTTGTTACCACCAACCTTCACGATATTTTGTTTTTTACTAACAAAGGTATCGTTCACCGTAGAAGAGCATATAAAATATCTATGGGTGGAAGAACTTCTCGTGGAATAGCAATTGTTAATCTTCTAAAACTTCAAAAAGGAGAATATGTTACCACGCTTATACCAATAGAGGGGAATACCTTATCCGAATCCAAAGAAAATGAAGATAAATTTCTATATATGGCTACTCATAAAGGTAAAATAAAAAAAGTGCATCTTTCTTATTTTTCTAATTTAAGAAATGTAGGCATTATTGCCCTTCGCCTTGTTCCCGGAGATGAATTGGTAAAAGTCAGGCTTGAAAATAACCATAAGAATGTTATCTTAACTTCCCGTTATGGTAAATCGGTCTGTTTTTCCGGGGATCTACTTAGACCTTTGGCAAGAACTGGTATGGGAATTAAAGGAATGACTTTGCAAGGTGAAGATTATATTATAAATATTAGCCTGGTTCCAAAAGACAGTAATGACGACCTGCTTGTAGTTACGGAAAAAGGGTACGCTAAAAGGACAAATATAAAAGCGTTTAGACAGTTTAAAAAACAGGGCGGAAAAGGGATGTACACTATTAAGATAAATGATGAAAAGGGTCTGGTAATAGCGGTTAAGGTAGTTAGGGAAGAAGATGAGATCGTATTAATCAGCCAAAACGGAATTGTAATTCGGGTGCCGGTAAATGAAATCCGCAAAACCGGAAGATATACGCAGGGAGTTAAAATAATGAATCTTTCGCCCGATGACAAAGTAGCTAGCCTTGCCCTGGTATCTAATGAAAATGTTGATTTAAGTGATTTAAGTTAAGATAAATACGTTTTTATTTTTTAATCTGATTTAAATTAAGTTAAATACTCACACCTGTTTAGGTGTGAGTATTTTGTTATTTTGAGAGTGATTAAACTATTATCTTTGTTTTTACATAAAATTAACAAATTAATTTATAGAGAAATTTTGACAAAATTAAGTCCGAGTGCTAAAATTATGAAAATTTCAAAAAATGCCGATGAAAGGAAGAGTAGGCAAGTGATTTGAATGAATAAATTAAATGCCGAAAACCAACCTCGAGGCTTAAGATGAATCTAATAAAAGAGTAAATCTTTTTAAGGGAAAGACCTTTATATCTTAAAAGAGAGTTCTGAAAAATAGAATTTCAGAGAAATAAAGTGGAACCGCGAAATCTTTCGTCTTTATCAATGTGATAAAGTGGAAGGTTTTTTTTATTTTTATATATAGTAAAGGCAAAGGTTGGTGTGTCAATATGAAGAAAAAAGAAATTAATGTTGGGATATTAGGATTAGGTACGGTAGGTAAGGGAGTGCTTGGAATATTACGGCAAAATAAGGAATTTATCAACGAAGGAGTACCCCCTTATAAAATAATTGTAAAAAAAATAGTTGATAAAAATGAAAAGATTGTTCTTGAAAATAAAAACGATTACAAAATTTTAACCGATTCTACCAAAGAAGTTATCAGCGATCCGGACATAGATATTATAGTAGAGACTATCGGAGGTTTTGAACCGTCAAGAAGTATAATCCTTCAAGCATTAAAAACGGGGAAGCATGTCGTTACTGCAAATAAGGAAGTTGTAGCTAAAGCAGGATACGAAATATTATCCCTGGCAAAGAAAAATAAAGTACATTTTCTCTTTGAGGCAAGTGTGGCTAGCGCAATTCCTATCATCGGTGCACTTTCCCGCTCTTTAACTTCTTATCCAATTATGGAGATAGCAGGAATCTTAAATGGTACCACGAACTATATTCTAACTAAAATGAGCGAAGAAGGTAGAGAGTATGGAGAAGTTTTAAAAGAAGCACAGGAAAAAGGTTTTGCAGAAGCAGATCCCGGCAAGGATATTGATGGTCTTGATTCTCTTTATAAAATATTTATTCTCTCCATGATTGCATTTAAGGCGAGGATTAATTTGGATGATATTTACTGTGAAGGAATAAGAAATATTTCTAAGACTGACATAGAATATGCCAGGGAATTAGGATATAAAATTAAGTTATTAGCATTGGCAAAAAACCTGAACCAGGAATTAAATATAAAAGTGCATCCTGCCTTAGTACCTAAAAAACATCGTTTGGCAAGTATTGAAGGAGCGTATAATGGTATTTTAACTAGAGGAAATGGTTTTGGAGATTTAACTTTCTCTGGTCTGGGAGCAGGTGCTTTACCTGCGGGGAGCATGATTGTTAGCGACATAATAGAAATAGTAAAAAATTATGATAATTACAATAGCAAATTCAAATATTTTAAAGAAAAGAAAGTAAAGGATTTTAAACAAACACATTCTTCTTATTATTTAAGAATTAGAGTAAAAGACAGGCCGGGAGTTTTAGCGGAAATTGCAGGTTCATTTACTGAAAAAAAGGTTAGTTTTGCTTCGGTGATCCAGAAAGGCGAAGTAGGAGAAATAGTAGATATAGTCTTTTTAACTCATAAAGCCAAAGAAGGAAATATGCAGGAAGCACTCAAGAAAGTTACCGGATTAAGTTGTGTGGAAAAAATATGCAATGTAATTAGAGTGGTGGAAATTTAAAACAGTATCGAGCATGTGGGATATAGTATAAGAGAAAATACAGCTTTTAATTGCGGGTTGGCATATAACACACAGAGCATAAGCGGGGAATAAATACAACAGTGATGAGTCATTAGTAATAAGAAAAGAGTTAGTTAGTTGGTTGAGAAAATCAAAGAATAAGATGAAGTAAAAAAATATACCCTAATCGGTGAATTGATCTTTATCCTATATTGATTGGCTCTTATATTGATTGGTAAACTGGCAAATTGGTCAAAGGAGAGAATTTATGATAAAAATTAAAGTTCCGTCAACTACGGCTAATTTAGGACCCGGGTTTGATTGTTTTGGAATGGCTTTAAAGCTATATTTATTTCTAGAAATTGAAGAGATAAAACAAGGTTTGATTATTCAGTCACAAGGGGAAGGCGCTTCACAATTTGAAGAAGGTGAGAATAATTTAATCTGGAAAGCTTTTAAACTGGTTTTAGATAGATTCAATAAAGGGAAAGATATTAAGGGATTAAAAATAAAAATCTTAAATCAAATACCGGTAACCAGAGGATTGGGAAGTAGTGCGTCTGCAATAATAGGTGGAATTGTCGCTGCAACCGGACTTTATAACTTGAAACTTTCTTATCAGGAAATATTGGAAATAGCCCTATCTTTAGAGGGGCATATGGATAACATCGTTCCAGCCTTGCTTGGTGGATTCACTCTGGCATATTCTACCGGAAAAGAGCAGGTAAAATGGGCTAAAATAAAAATTCCTGATGATTTACGAGTTGTCGTTGCTATCCCGGATTTTTTCTTAAGTACTGAAAAAATGAGAAAGGTATTGCCCGATAAAATACCTTTATCTGATGCAATATTTAATTTGAGCCGTTCCGCCCTCTTAGTAAAAGCACTGCAAAATTCAGATTGGACATTGTTGGCTGAAGCCATGGAAGACAAGCTTCATCAACCTTTCAGGGCTTCTTTTATACCGGGGATAAAAGAAATGTTCTCTCAAGTTAGAAATACAGGTCACGCCGGCATTGCTTTAAGCGGTTCAGGTCCTACTGTGGTATCTTTGACAAAAAGAGGATCTGAGAAGATAATAAGCCAAATTATGGAAGATACTTTTTTAAAAGCAGGCATTAATTGTCGAGTTTTAGTTTTGGAAGCAGATTTGGAGGGAACTAAAGAAAGTATATAGTATGTAGTATCGAGTATACAGTTAAGAGGATTAGCGTAGAGCGTATAGTAATACAGTAATAAGCGGTAAGTGATCAGGAGAAAATGTAGGTTAGAATTGAGGAGTGAAATTTTTACTAATGAATGAAATTATAGTACAAAAATATGGAGGAAGTTCTGTTTCCAACATTAATAAAATTAAAAAAATAGCCGAAAAGGTTGTAAGAAAAGCAAAAGAGGGATATCGGTTGGTGATTGTTGTATCAGCCATGGGAAAGAGTACCGATAAATTAGTAAAAATGGCTAAAGATATTACAATAAATCCCAGAGAAAGAGAATTGGATATGCTTTTATCTACCGGAGAACAGGTCTCTATTGCTCTATTAACTATGGCAATTCATAATTTAAACTGGGAAGCAATTTCTTTTACCGGTCGACAAGCCGGAATCGAAACGAATGCAGCTCATACCAAAGCTAAAGTGACTAATATTCATCATGAAAAAATAAAAAACGCTCTTGGCAAGGGTAATATTGTAATCGTCGCCGGGTTTCAGGGTATTAATCTGAACGGTGATATCACCACATTGGGCAGGGGAGGTTCGGATACTACAGCTATTGCATTAGCTGCACAACTACAAGCAAATATATGTGAGATATTTACTGACGTAGGTGGTGTATATAATGCAGATCCTCGTATTGTGCATAATGCTTGTCGTATTCCGGTAATTTCCTATGATGAAATGGCCGAGATGGCTATTCTGGGAGCAAAAGTAATGCATTACAGAGCTATAGATTTGGCGAGAAATTATAAGGTGAAAATTATTGTTAAATCATCTTTTAAACCGGGAGAAGGAACGATGATAAAGGAGGTAGATACTATGTTGGAAAAGGTGATTGTAAGAGGGGTAACCCAGGAAAAAAACGTAGGTAAAATTGTCGCTGAAGGTGTTCCGGATATTCCCGGAATAGCTTATAAATTATTTAAAGCTTTAGCCGAGAAAGAAATCATTGTAGATATGATTATTCAAAGTTCTCGTCGAAAAGAAATCAACGATATTGCGTTTACAGTTGCTATGAATGATTTTGATAAAGCAAATAAGATTACTAAAAAATTTGTCAAAGAGGTGAAAGCCCGGGGAGTAATATCTGATTCGGAAGTTGCTAAGGTTTCCATTGTGGGTGCAGGAATTACCAGTGAACCCCTTGTAGCCGCCAGAATGTTTGGTGCATTATCCAAAGAGGAAGTTAACATTGACATGATTAGTACTTCCGGTATCAGAATATCTTGTTTGATAAAATCTGAACATTTAGAAAAAGCAGTTAAGGCTATCCATAAAGAATTTAATTTTAAAAAAGCAGGTGGAAAAAAATGAAAGAATATAATATTGCCGTAGTAGGGGCTACAGGTGCAGTAGGCGAAGAAATGAGGACGGTCCTGGAAAAAAGAAATTTTCCGGTAAAAAAGTTAAGTCTTTTTGCATCTGAAAGATCAACCGGAAAAAAATATATGTTTAGAGGAGAAAAGATTAACGTTAGGGAATTAAAAGATGATTCTTTTTCCGGAATTGATATCGGTCTTTTTTCAGCAGGGGATAAAGTAAGTGCTCACTTTGCTCCTTTAGCGGTAAAACAGGGAACAGTTGTAGTAGATAACTGTAAATATTTCCGTATGGATCCGAATGTTCCTCTGGTCGTACCAGAAGTAAATCCTCATGACCTTGATTGGCATAAAGGCTTAATTGCTAATCCCAATTGTTCCACCATTCAAATGGTAGTAGCTCTAAAACCAATCTACGATGAAGCAGGTATTAAGAGAATAGTAGTTGCTACTTACCAAAGTGTTTCCGGAACCGGGAAAAAAGCAATAGAAGAGCTAAAAAATCAAGCAGCAGCTATTGCATTTGGAAAAGAAGTTAAAATAAAAGAATATCCCTATCAAATAGCATATAATACACTTCCTCATATCGGTTCTTTTGGAGAAAATGGCTATACCACAGAAGAGATGAAAATGCTCCATGAGACCAGAAAGATATTTGGAGATGATAAAATTCGAGTTGCTGCCACCACGGTAAGGGTACCGGTTTACCGGGCGCATTCAGAAGTAGTCCATATTGAAACTGAGAAAAAAATTTCAGTACAGAGAGCCCAAAAAATATTAAGCGAGTTTCCCGGAATAAAAGTAATCGATAATCCAAAAGAATTGAAATATCCTTTACCTTTGTTTGCTGAAGGGAAAGATGAAGTCTTTGTGGGAAGGATCAGAGAGGATATTTCGGTAGATAATGGCCTGGTCATGTGGATTGTCTCTGATAACCTTTTAAAAGGTGCAGCATTAAATGCTGTTCAGATAGCCGAGAAGATTATTGAAAAAGAATTGTTCTTGTAACATTTAATATTTAATACAAAGGTTCCAATCAATGAAATTGAAAAATATTATTGTCAACCAGATTTATTTTATTAAAAAGCCACGCTAGATAAAAAAAGATTTTAAAAATCGAAATATTAATTATATAATAAAGAAAATAAATAAATGAAAGGAATATATAATGGAAAAAAAGATCATTCTTGTAAGTGAAAAGGTTCCTGCAGCTATTGGACCTTATTCTCCGGCAGTAAAAGTCGGAAAATTAATGTTTATATCAGGACAGCTTCCCGTTAATCCTGAAAGTGGAAATTTGGTCAAGGGAGACATTAAAAAACAAACAATACAGATTTTAAAAAATCTATCTGCGCTTTTAGATCTATACTCTCTTACACTGAAAAATGTCGTGAAAACCACCGTGTTTTTGAAAAATATGAACGATTTTTCCGAATTTAATACGGCTTACGCCCAGTATTTCACCGATGAATTTCCGGCAAGAAGCTGTATAGAAGTTGCCCGGTTACCAAAAGATGCAGAGATTGAGATTGAAGCGATAGCAATTTGTGATTAATAAAATATTTTTACTCAACTAGATATCAATCAAGTGGAGGAAATTCTATTGAATAATATGCAAAAAGAATTGCTTAATTTGTTGAGAGAGGGAATTAAGCCGGCTACCGGTTGTACCGAACCTATCGCTGTCGCTTATGCCGTTGCTACCGCCAGAGATCAGGTTAATGGACAATTAGAATCTTTAGATATTCAAGTTGATCCAAATATATATAAAAACGGTTTGATGGTAATTATACCGGGAACTAAAGAAAAAGGGCTAATCGCAGGCGGAGTTTTAGGATTTGTTACAGGAGATCCTAAAAAAGAGTTAAGGGTGATCGACAATATTACGGAGAATGATTTAGATAAGGCCAGGCAGATTATTCATCAGCAAAGAGTTAAATTGAGTTTAAAAGAAAATTATCAAGGTTTATATATTGAAGTTATTCTGGTTACAGATGAATCAAAAGCAAGAGTTATCATTAAAGATAGTCATCTAAATATTGTTTCCATTGAAAAAATTGATAGGAAAGAAAATTTTAAGCCATTTTTAATTGAAAACAACAAAATAAATCCAATTATAAAAACAATTCAAAAGTATGAACTGAAAGAGCTGATAAAATTTTCCCATGAGATATCTATTGATGAATTGGATTTTCTAAAAGAAGGAATTAATATGAATTTAGCTATAGCTGAAGAAGGTTTGAAGATTGAGAATGGTGTAGGCGCGAAATTTATTGAAATGGTTGAGGACGGTTTGATGGCGAATAATGTTATCGGTCGTGCCCAGATTCTTTGTTCAGCTGCAGCACAAGCCCGGATGTCGGGTAGTAGACTTCCGGTAATGAGTACCGCAGGAAGCGGTAATCATGGCATCACTGCTTTTTTAACTCCTTTTGCAGTTGCGGAAAAAAAGAATATAGCGGAAGAAAAATTAGTAAGATCTCTTGCTCTGACCAATTTAATTACCCTGTTTATAAAATCATATACTGGTACATTATCTGCTATGTGCGGTTGTGGGGTAGCAGCTGGCATAGGTGCCAGTGCCGGAATCGTATATTTATTGGATGGAAATAAAGATCAAATACTCGGGGCTATGTATAATATGGTTGGATCAATCGCAGGAATCATTTGTGATGGAGCCAAAGAAGGGTGTGCTTATAAGTTGGCACTTGCTTCGGGTTGGGCGGTTCAATCTGCGATCCTTTCCATAAAAGGTGCAATCATTAATAAAAATGACGGAATATTAGCCGGTAATTTTAAAGAATTATTTAAAAACCTGGGCTATACCTGTAATCCTGGAATGGTACCGACAGACGAAGCCATACTTAAAGTAATGATGGAAAAAGAGAATTAAGAATTAGTATTATTCAGGAAGCTAACATAATCATTGATTAAAAATATTAAATTTAAGAATCTTTATAAAGTTATTTTACATTCAGGTTATAAAAGTATAATAATTACCAAAGATATCTAAGGTAAAGATATATAGAAGAAAGAATAATGGAAATTATCATTATTGGGAAACCAACCCGGGAGAAATCTTTAAATGTGATAATTTTTCCCTGTCTTTTTAATATATTTACTCCTACCAGATTAGCAGCAGCTGCAATAAACGTCCCGTTTCCTCCCAGACAGGCACCCAGAGATAAAGCCCACCAGATAGGATTAAGGTTAAAAGCAGTTGCTTCACCAATATTTTGAATGATTGGCACCAGGGAAATTGTATAAGATATATTATTAATAAAAGAACAGGATAAGGCTGAAATCCACAAAATGACCAAGGTTGCAAGCGGAAGGTTTTCTTTAGTTAAATTAATAATTTTTATACTTAACCATTGGATAATTCCTACTTTTTCTACTCCGGCAATAACAACAAAAAGTCCCATGAAAAAGAAGAGTGTAGACCACTCTACTTCCAAAAGGCTATCTGAGGGATCCAGATTGCTTACTAAAAGCAAAAGCGTTGCCCCGGATAACGCAACCGTAGCTGCTTCCAAACCCAAATTGTGATGAAAAATAAAGACTATAATGGTGACAAAAAAAGAAATTAAAGATTTTTTAAGAAGCAAAGGATCTTCTATTGCTTTATTTTCGTCGAATTTTTCTATTCTTTTCCAGTTTTTACTTGCATTTTGAGACATCTCTTTTTTAAAAAATAATCGAATAAAGAAGGGTAGCAAAATTAACAATACCAGAATAAAAGGAGCGAGATTTATAATAAAATCCATAAAGGATAAATGAGCGGCACTTCCGATAATTATGTTCGGCGGATCACCGATAAGGGTAGCAGTACCTCCAATATTAGAAGCAAATATTTCAGATAATATAAAAGGAACGGGAGAAATTTCCAGGTTTTCACATATGGCCAGAGTAATGGGAACAATTAATATTATAGTAGTTACATTATCCAGAATAGAAGATAGGATTCCGGATATAATACTTAGAGAAAATAAAAGATAGAACATATTTCCTTTTGCAAATTTTGAAATTTTAATCGCTAAATATTGAAACAAGCCGGTCTTTTTTATAATAGAGACCATAACCATCATGCCGGTTAGCAGTCCAATTGTATTAAAATCGATAGATAAAAATGCTTCATGCTGATTTAGTATTTTTAAAATGATAAAAAGAAGAGCTCCGCATAATACAATGACAGTGCGATTAATTTTTTCCAAGCTTACAAAGGTTAGAGTAGTGATAAAAATTATAAGAGCTATGATAATTTGATTCATGTTTGTGCTTTATTTATTCCTTTCTTTTTGCTGATTAATTAGTAAGATATACTTATTTCGATTAGAGTCTACGATTAGCTTAAAATAAATTTAAAAAATATTTTTCCATTATTTATTGAAATAGAATTTTATTTGTTAATCCATTGCATGCTTTCCCAAAGAAGAAGGGGTTAATATCCCTACTAATTTTTTTCCTCTTACAACAGGAAGAAACCTTAATTTTTTTCTAAATAATAAATTAGCCGCTTCTGTTCGGCTGGTATTTTCTTCGATGGTGTAAACTTTTTGATTCATAAATTCTTTTACCGGCAGATGGGCAATTTTTTTAGCCTGTTTGGAGAATTGATTAAAATCCGGCAAGAATAAAGGATTTTGTAATTCTTTATAATAATCAGGCAAACAAGCTTTAGTAATGTCACTTTCGGTAATGATACCGATTACATTTTGTTCATTATCAACAACGGGTAGCCCGAAGAGACGTTGCATACTTAAAATTTTAAGCGCTTCTTTTATTGTGGTATTTTCCGATACAGAAGTTAAATCCGGTATCATGACTTCTTTTATTTTCAAGATAAATTCTCCCTTGCAGCGTTTTTTTATCTATTATATTCCGATTTTAATTTTTAGCAAGCCTGAATAGTCGTTAGTCGCTGGTCGTTAGTATTTAGTGAAGGAAATGCAGAGAATAAATTTAAGATGCAAAATTAGATCATTCTAATCGTTTCGTCCGCTTGCAAGTAATAACATGATAGATGAGATAGATTCCCGTCCCACGAAGGTGTGAATAGGAGAATTGACGCGAATTGGTCAATTAACTCGCATTTTGTATCTTGCATTTAAAACTAGCAATTATTAACAAAGTATTTTGATAAAAAATGAAAATTTTAATCTATTTGGTTAAAAAAAGAGGATTTGAGTAAATTTTATAGAATTATAAATTATAAGAGTGCAATTCTACTTGATAGACTTATAATTAGAGGTGAAATATGCACATATTGTCTTTCGGGGAAATACTTTGGGATATAATAAATGGCAAAGCATATATTGGCGGTGCACCGTTTAATCTGGCTGTTCATCTGACTAAAATGGGATGTAAATCGACCTTTATTTCATCAGTCGGCAATGATGATTTAGGACAAAAAGCCTTAAAAGAAGCGAAGAAAAGAGGTATTGATACCACTTTCATTAAGATAAACCCTAATTTGCCTACCGGAACGGTTGAAGTGAGCCTGGATAAAAACGGTCACCCTACTTACCAGATAAACGAAAATGTTGCCTGGGACAATATTGTTTTGAGTCAGGATTTAATAAATAATTTAACTAAAACCAAATGGGAAATATTTTGTTTTGGAACGCTCGCCCAACGAACCTTGGAAAATAGAGAAACCCTTAACCGTATTCTTCTTTCCATTAAACCTCACCATATATTTTATGACGTAAATTTAAGGCAAAATTACTACCGGAAAGAGTGGATTGAAAAATCGTTATGTCAAAGCACAATTGTTAAATTAAACAACCGGGAAGCTTTTACACTTTCCGAAATGCTTTTTGGTCGAAGATTAAAGCAAAAAGATTTTTTTGAAACCCTTGTTCAAAAATATGACCTTTCTATTGTATGTATTACTCATGGCAAAGACGGGGCATCCGTATATCACCATAACCTTTTGGAGAAGATACCGGGAATAAACGGACCGGTAACCGATACTGTAGGAGCCGGAGATAGTTTTAGCGCCGGTTTCTTATTTGCTTATTTATGTGGGAGCGGCATTTACGAAGCGACAGAGATTGCTGAAATGGTAGGTAATTTTGTTGTTTCTCAATCCGGAGCAGTTCCCGAATATCCCCAATGGCTGGAAAAGGAAATTAAGAATTTAATTAAAAACAAAACTAAAATAGATGAAAAGTCAGTTTAATATTGAAATAGTAAAATTAGTATTTAGTCGTTGGTATTTAGTATTTAGTGAAGAAGAAAAAAAGAAAAAAGTAACAACTAATTTAGATAGGTAACCATCCGGTTAATCTTTCATCTTAATTAGTTAATTATTAAGCAGGTGTTAATTGCAGGATGTTAGTTCTAAAACCAGATTTAGAGGGAGCAAAAATAGTATATGATATAGCAAAAATAATATTAACAAATATTGAGGAGGAAAATATAATGAAATTAGAAAGTCTTGATTTTGAAAACAACGAGATGATTCCGAAAAAATTTACTTGTGATGGAGAAGACATTAATCCCTGCTTAATTATTGAGGATATTCCGGAGGGAGCCAAAAGACTTGCTCTTATTATGGAAGATCCGGATGCGCCTATGGGAACATGGATTCATTGGATATTATTTAATATTCATATTACCGAAACGATAGAAGAAAATTCTGTCCCCGGTACACAAGGAATAAATGATTTTAGAAAATTGGAATATGGAGGTCCCTGTCCTCCATCAGGAACTCACCGATATTTCTTTAAATTGTATGCATTAGATGAAAAACTACATATTGATGAAGGATGTAAGAAAAAGGAATTAGAAGAAGCTATGGAAGGACATATTTTAACTACTGCTGAACTGATTGGTCTCTATTCGAGAGAAAATAAATAGTAAGGAGCTTTATATGAATAATAAAATAATAAAAATTATCATCTTTTCATCATTAGTTTTTCTAATCAGTTTTGGTGTATCGGTTGCTTCTACAGAGTTAGAAGTGAAATCGGAAATTGATCGCATATTCGTCTATCCGGATTCTGCTTTAGTAGAACGAGTAACAAATCTTAATCTTGAAAAAGGTTCTTACAAGATCATTTTTCCCAACATCATTTCTGAAGTTGATGAAAATTCCTTAAGGGTTTCTGTCTCCGGAGAAATTCCCATAAGACTTTTTGGAGCACAGGTAAAAAAAGAGTATTTAGAAGAAATTCCATCAGAAAGGATAAGACAATTAAAAGAAGAAATTCAAAAATTAGAAGATCGAATAAAAGAAATTCAAAATTTAAAATCATTGCTTTTGGAGAAGAAAAAATTTTTAGATGCCATTACTTTATTCTCCGAAGGACAAATTCCCCAGGATTTAGTGACTAACATACCGGCAATCGGTGATTTAAAAAATATATTGGACTTTTTAGATACGGAATTAAAAGGATATTATTCTCAAGGCTTGAATTGCGACATTGAAACTCGAAATTTGAAAAATAAAGTGAGTGTTTTAAAAAAGGAATTATCTCAAATATCCGGAGCGCAGAAGAAATTAAAAAGGTCAATTATAGCAGAATTAGAAGTATTAAAATCAGGAATAGCAGATTTACATATTTCTTATCTGGTAAATGGCGCTTCCTGGAACCCTATATATGACGCCAGGGCAGGTTTTGAAAAATCTGAAGTCGAACTGGTTTCTTACGGAGTAATTAGACAGATTACCGGCGAAGACTGGTTAGACGTAAACTGTACTTTGTCCACAGCTAAGCCGAGAATCGGAGGAAATATGCCTTTTGTATCTCCCTGGACTTTAAAACCATATGAGCCACATGTAATGACCGATAAAATATCTGAAGCTCCTGCTTCGCTCTATCAAAAACAAGCATTTAGGGCAGAAGAAGAAATTGCTGGAGAAGGGATGGTGTCAGAGGTGAAATATGCTATAGCCGTGGAAAGGGGAGTCGCAGTTTCTTATCAGCTTCCTTATAAAATAACTGTAAAAGCTGATAAATCTGAAAATAAATTTCCCGTTTCTTCGCAAAACTTAAGTGCCGAATTTGAATACTCTACTTATCCCCGGGTCAGCCCTTTTGCTTATCTTGGTTCCCGGGTGGCTAATAGTAAAACTCTCCAATTACTTGCCGGTCAAGTGAATATATTTTTAGAGGGAGATTTTGTGGGCACATCACATATTGATAATATTGCTCCCGGAGAGGAATTTGACCTTTATCTGGGTATAGATGAAAATGTTAAAGTAAAGAGAGAGCTTCTGGAGAAGAAAGTTGATAAAACTTTAATTGCCGGAATACCTTCGCGGACTAAGAAGACGACTTTTAAATATAAGTTAACTGTAGAGAATTATAAATCTAAAAAGATTAAAATAAAGCTGTTTGAAGCTATGGCTGTTTCAGAAGATGACCGCATTAAAACAAAGATAA
>Ga0208902_1000517_pt1 | contig 20007 bp, 17 predicted proteins | sample AntAceMetag02UKH_FD_184767 | JGI IMG/M metagenome (GOLD analysis project Ga0208902, IMG submission 184767) | Saline lake microbial communities from Ace Lake, Antarctica - Antarctic Ace Lake Metagenome 02UKH (SPAdes) (version 2) | ecosystem: Environmental > Aquatic > Non-marine Saline and...
TCAATAGACCACTCTTTTCTCCCGTATCTTCTGTTATGGGAAGCGATCTTTTTCTCATCATGATAGCCGATAATCTTATCGGGATAAATTTTAGTAAAGATGAACTTCCCTACTAGATAATCAGGTACCGAATAATGATTGCCATCTACGGTAATGCAAGAATATTTGTCTGCTCTGGCCTCGGTGATTCTGGCGGTATCATAACGGGGAGGAAGAGGGAGGAGATATTCTCTTTCTTTCTGTAATATCTCATAAGCACTCTTTATATCTTTCCGGGGTCTGGAATTTAATTTTCTTAGTTCTCTTTTAAAATATTGTCGTGCTTCTTCTACAGAAGAGAAGGTATCTTGTTTAGAGAATATCTTTCTTCTTAGGTATTCCACACTGCGTTCTACATGGCCTTTTTCGTGAGCCTGGTAGCTATTGGTAAAGCGAAAACGAAAACCGTAATAGATAGATAATTTTAGAAGGGCCTCGGTAGGTTCTTTTTCTGACCTGCCGACAAAGCGGGCTACCTGCACCCGGGCATTATCATAGACCATCTCTTTATATACTCCACCTACCTCTTCAAAGAAAGATACGTGAGTATCTAGGAAGGCTTCGGTCTTCTGGTTATGGTAAAGCTCAGCGGAACGATAGTCTCCTTTAGCTGTGGCAAAGACGGACATCTGCAGAGTCTTCTTTTTACCGGCAATAGTAAGTTTTACCTCTCCCCAGTCAAATTCACATACCTCACCTTTAGCGTATTCTTGTCTGATGTAGGCTTCTTTGGCTTCTTTATTGATCTTTCTTAAAGTATTACAGGTAGTACTATAACTAATATCAAATCCCTCTTCTTTTAAGGCTTCATAGATATCGATCTTTTTCTTTTGTTGTTTGCTCTTTCCCTCTATCCTTTTGTTCTCATTTTCTCTTAGGTAAAATTTAATTCTCTCTATTATCTCCTCGGTTAATTTTACCTTCTTTCTGGAGCTGGTATCATATTTAGGATCCTCTACAATATCGGCAATTAATTCTTCTTTATTAGAGCTTCCTTTAGAATCTGTAAGCTTAACCTTTTTTCTTTCGTAGTCTTTTACATATTTAGCGACGCTTCTTCGGTTTAGTCCCATCTCTCTGGCAATCTGTCTTTGTGATTTTCCTTTTTGTAAATGTGTTATTATTATTTTCTGTTTCTCTATCAATTTGATCATCCTCCCTTTTCCCCCTATGTAATTCTTTCTTTTACATAGAGAATAATATTTCAAAGTGGTGTACTTTTCAATTAATAGAGTGGTGCAGTTTTAGATTAACATAAACAATAGAATAGAAGCATTAACTAAAGGACATGGAATGTTAAATCTTGCTGCTATTTCGGCTGCTAATGTTATTACAGAGGAGATTCTTAGAGGTATGGATAGTAAGATAAGCGATGCGAGTGTTGCAGAGTTACCTGTTGAAGATATTATGAGAAAGGCTATAGATGCTGCAAAGCTGGGCGGAGCAGATAAAGCTAATGCCGCATTGATAGTTGCTTCTCTTATGTATATGAGTGGAACCAATGCAAGAGCAGGTGTTCCAGCTGGTAACAGAAAGATAGGCGCTTTAGCAAGAATGATAGCTGGGGCAGATAGAGCAGGTGTGTCGGCTGTTCCGACACCTAAACTTGGCAATAGGGTATCTGGATTCGCTGCAGTTAAAGCAATTTATGAGGCATTAGATAAGGGGAAGCTAACAAAAGTTGTGGGGAAAAATCTTCCACCGTTTGTTGCTGGAGGTTCTATTTATGGACATAGTGTATTAGGCGAAGATATTGTTTTTCCTGAAATAGCTGAAAATGGTGCAAGAATTGGAACAGAAGCTATGATGAATGCTTATAGTGGTGCTGGACTGCTCCCAAGTCCCTTTATATCTGCAGTTTTAGGGGCAGCTGCTACACTGGAGATACTTCATTCTGATGGTTTTATTGACGAGAAATTGGGAGATTTTTTTGGAGATGGAACATCGTCTCTTGTTGGTAGATTTGCCGCAAAGACTGCAGGTTTACCAGAAAAGATGAAAATAAGAGGTACTGACAGGGAATTTAAAACAGATCACTTGATAGGGGATTTGGGTTTGTTATTTAAAGATATAGGCGCCCCAACAGTGGTAGGTATGATGTCATTTAATGAGATTATGGCTGCTTTTGATAATGCTATATTTTATGGGGCGGGCTTTAGTGGTGGTCCTGTTAATCCTCCATTGGGACATGTATTAGCTGATGCAGTTGTTGCAATGTGTTCATTAATAGATAATAAAGGAGATATCGAAAAATCAGCTGGAGTAATCCGTAAGCTTAAACAGGATCAGTGGTTCGATCCTGAAATGGCAACCATATCTTTAAATACTATTGCAAGGAAGACAGAGCAACTGAGAAGGGGTTTGGTAACTGATACTTTAATATTTGCAACTGAACCAATAGTGGTTGCTGGAGTTACTAAAAGAGCAGAGAAAACATACAATATGCTAAAAGAAGGTAAAGCACTGGAGGAAGTGACTAAGGAAATAGATGCAGATCGTCAAGCATTTGTTGAACAAAAGTCTTCAGAGCTCCTTTCTGTAGTTATGGGTAAAAAAATAGAAGTTAAGTTTTTGAAAATCGCAGCTGCAGCAAGGAGAAGCCATCCATTTGTAAAAGAGTTCTGGGGATTTGACTCTAATATGGATATGGAAATTAAAGTGGATGGTAAATCATACAAATTAGAAGGTTTATCTAATAAAGTAGCTCCTGCTATAGCGACGGGTAAACTTTCAGAAGATTGGGGTTTACCTGTGTCAGTAGCTTCAGCAGTAGCGCAGGAACTTCAATATTCAGGTCATACAATTATAAATATAACAGTACCTGCCGCAGTAGGAGCTGCCATGGGTAAGTATACATGGAAAGATGCAGGAAAGATGGCGGAAAAGGGTGCTTATATTACTGGTGCTATTCCTGGTGCAAAAGATATTGCAAGGAAGGTTGCTAAGTTAGCTGTTGAGAATTTTAAAGCGATGTAGTATCAACCATAACATAAGGGAGGCTATTTTATGCTTCCCTTATGTTATTTAATTATGAATAGAGGATAGCTCTATGCTTCTTATGGTAAATATAGATGATTTAAATATGGAAAACTTACCATATATTATAGAAGAGATTTTGAAAAGAGGAGCAAAAAATGCTCATCTTATTAATTCTGTAATAACAAAAAAGGGTAGAGTAGGTATTATTCTTTTTATAGATGTGGAAAAAAAATATTTAGATAGGGTTGTTGATTATATTGTCTTTGACATTGGAAGTATAGGAATTCGGATAGTCGAAACAAGGCATATGTCGTTTGATTATATTTTTCAGAAAATATTTATAATTATTGATGACCATAATTATTCTTTAAATGTAAAAATAGTTTTTAGAGGTAAAAAGAAACATGTGAAGGCTGAATTTGATAATCTGAAAAAAATATCAGAAGATACATTTTTTCCTATAGATATTCTAAAGAAAGTGGTAGAATCATTTGCTTTTTCTGATAATGATGAATTTAAATATTCGATTAATAAGAGAAATATTTTTCTTAAAAAGGAGTAATACTTGTGTCTTCTAATTGGCTTTTCTCTTTATATGTCATAGAACAGATTATATTTTGGGGGGTGATTATATACCTTAACAAAAGGAAAACTAGAGGAGGAAGAATCATATAAAAATAGTTGTCTTTGTTTATTTTTTTATTTTTTTTCTTATTGGCTTATGGAAATTAAAAAGATATGATTCTTTTAGGAGTTATTTTCTTTCTGATAAAAAGCTTAATATTTTTGAAACATCTCTTACGCTTATGTCAACATGGGTAGATTCATCAATTATCCTTGGGTTTTCTGGCTACTGTTATTTATTTGGATATGATGCATTATGGATTGCAATTCCCACATCTATAGGTATTTATTCTTTTTCCATTTTTTTTGTTAAGAAAATAAATAAAATGAAAGAAGCTTTTACGGTAAGTAGCATACTGGAAAAAGCTTATGGTAAGGATATTTCTGTAATTTCTTCTTTTTTTGTATTATTATATAGCATTACTTTGATATCTACAAATATAATGGCAGCAGGGCACATTATGCATGTTATAGTGGGGGTACCTTATATTTTTGGAGCGTCTTTTGTTTTATTTGTTGCAGTATTTTATACTATTTTAGGTGGTTTTAGAAAGGTTGTTGAAACAGATATAATTCAATTTTTTTTTGTAATCTTTGGTTTGTTGTTTGTTTCTGTTTTTAGTTTAAGAGCTGTTGGAGGTTGGAGTATAATTAAGGAAGAAGCACTTTTGCATTCTGGTGCATTTTCCGTTTCTGATATTATCTCATTTTTTATAATTTTTACGTTTTCGTTTTGGGCTAATCCCTCATTTTACCAGAGGTGTTCTGCAGCAAAATCACCAAAAGTGGCAAGTATTGGAGTTGCAACTGTAGGGTTAATAGATTTTGCTATGACAATCGCTGCATTAGTAGTTGGTTTAAGTGGTACTGTAATCTTAGGTAATAATATGCTTCCCGATACTGTTTTTCTTCAGGTAATAAAAAGCGTTCTCCCAAGGGGAATAAGAGAACTTGCAGGATTAGCTGTTTTATCTGCTGTTATATCAACAGAAGATAGTTATCTTTTGATATCTGGTGGTATTATTGCACATGATATCTTAAGGCCCTTGAGTAGTTCTGTTTCTTTTGATGAGGTGAAAATTACTAAAATTGGAATAATTTTTTGTGCCCTATTGTCCTTATTAGGTACATTATGGTTTGATAATATTATTGAAATGGCAGCATTTGCTTTTTCGTTGTTTATTTCAAGCAACCTTATTCCCTTAGTATTTGCATTTTATTCTCATAAGGCCCATTCTTATAAATGGCCTGCTTTGGGAAGTATGGTGGGTGGTGGAACATCGGTTATTTTGTGGAAGGTTGCTAATTGGGGAGATGCTTATACCTCGGTTATTTTTGGCTTGCTGGTTTCTGTAGTTTCTTGGATACTTATTTGCAAATTTAAAAATTAGCGATAGGAGAAGTAATCATGGATGAAAAATATTTAGGGAAAATACTTGATCAATTCGAAAATGGTGAAATAACTAAGGAAGATATTTTTAAAACTTTAAAAGATTTTCCCTACATAGATTTAGGTTTTGCAAAGTTAGACACTCAAAGAATGCTTAGGAGAGGTATGGAAGAAGTAATCTTTTGTAAGGGTAAGACAAAAGAACATGTAAAAAACATAGCGAAATCTTTATTAAAATCTAATGGAAATATAGTATTTACCCATGTTGATGAAGGTTTATTTAATGTCATTAAAGAGGAAATTCCAGATATTTTTTTCTATGAAAAGGCTGAAATAGCTGCTTTAGTCAGAAGAAAGAGAAAAAAGCAGAGAGAGGGAATAACCGTTATAACTGCAGGGACATCTGATATACGAGTAGCTGAAGAATCTGCAGTTATAGCTGAGATATTTGGAAATAGGGTGGAGAGAATTTATGATGTTGGGATTGCTGGTCTTCATAGATTATTACCTTATTTGGATATCTTAAGGGGATCAAATATTGTAGTAGCTGTGGCTGGAATGGAAGGGGCATTGGTTAGCGTTGTTGCAGGAATGGTTTCTGTTCCTATTATAGCTGTTCCCACAAGCGTTGGCTATGGAACAAACTTTAGAGGACTATCTACATTATTATCCATGCTGAATACATGTGTCCCAGGTATAGGAGTCGTTAATATAGACAATGGTTTTGGAGCAGGAGTATTGGCACATATGATAAACGGTTTGGCATATAAAGGTGGAGAATCATAAAAACAATGATATTTCGAATGATTATATATAAATGAGATCTTGGTTTACAAAGATATTAACGTAGTTACAAAGGATTTATTCTCCCGAAGAGTGTAGAATGAAATTTAAAAAATAGGGAAAGTGCTGCAGATTCGTCTGTGGGTTTCCATATATATCAACAAAAGGACTTAGGAGGTTAATGAAGTCATTTATGGTGTAGTGCAAAGAGAATAGGATTGAAGGTTTGGTTGTAAAATTTAATATTTTTGTGCTTAAAAAAGGTGGTAGTTCTAATATTGATAATAGCAGGATTTAGCGTGAGAGCTGTAGTAGAATCAGCTATTAATACTGAAATCAAGGATTTGGTAGCTGTTGATTTTTTTGGTGATTGGGATTTAAATAAAATATGCCCAAGGGTTGAGTTAGTAGATGAGCATAAAAGGAACTTTCTTTCTATTTTTTCAGATTATCCATCAGATAAGATATTATATGCATCTGTTCTGGAAAATCACGTTGATATATTAAAAACTGTTGAAGATAGGATTTTAGGAAATAAAAGTAAGGTTATAGAATTATTAAGACCTGGAAAAAGATGGTGGGGATTGGCATCTTATTTAGGGATTAGGATTCCCGAAGTATCACTTGATGAACCTTTAAACGGTAATTGGCTGCAGAAACCTTTTAAGAGTGGTGGAGGTAGAAAAATATCTTTTTGGACAAAGGGTATGAAAATTAAGAAAGGATTTTATCTTCAGAAGTTTTTAAAAGGTGAGAATTTATCTTTTTTGTTTAATGCTAATGGAAAGGATTTTGTTCTTTTAGGGGTAACTAAACAGCTTATAGGTGTAAAAGAACTTGGCGGTAAAGACTTTAAATGGTGTGGAAATATTTATCCATTCGATATAAGTAAGGGATTAAAAGAGGAAGTGGAAGAGTGGATTTATAAAATTCTTACTAAAGTAGAATTTTATGGTGTAGGGGGAATAGATGTAATTATAAGTGATGGTAAACCTTATTTAATTGAAATAAATCCAAGATATACGGGTTCGATGGAGCTGGTAGAAAGAGCTACAGGAAATAGTATAGTAGGGATGCATTTATCTGCTTGTAAAGGTGAATTAACAAAAGTAAATATGGATTTTAAAGGATATTTTGGTAAAGGTATAATATATGCGGAACGTAATCTTAAGGGATTTTTGAGTGAAAAAATTTGGAATAATGGGTTTAAGGATATACCTTGGGAGAATGAAGTAATTAAAGTTGGTAGACCTATCTGCTCAGTATTTACAACAGGTAAAGATTTGAAAGACGTATTTAATAAACTAGCAAAAGGAAAACATTGGCTTTATGAAAGGGGATTAAAAAGTGAAGAAGTTTGAATTGATAACGGGTCGTACCCTTAAACAAGGTATCGCGCTTCATATTGGAAAAACAACGGAATCTTATCAGAATGCTGTTGCAGTTGCTTACTTAAACAAGGTTGATATGGATGAGAATTTTATAACGGAAGGCAAAAATATATTGCTATCTACAGATTTTGGCAGAGTGGTTGTTAAGGCGCTAAAAGATGATATTCCTAAAGGAATGATATTTATGCCGTATGGTCCCTGGGCAAACCTTCTAATATCTGTAAATACACATGGAACTGGTATGCCTGATTTTAAAAGTTTAATCGCATGGTTTTCGCCTGTAGATGAGGAAGTTTGGTCTTGGGAGAAAGTATTAAAAGAGGTAAAAACATTATGAAGAAAATTGATAATGTTATCTGTCCTTTTTGCGGTTGTCTTTGTGACGATCTATCGATTAGGATAGAGAATAACAAAATTATTAGCGTAGAAAAAGGATGTTCAATTAGCAAATCATTATTTTTGAACCATGATAAAGATCTCGCGTTGCCTACTGTATATGGAGAAAAAACTAGTATTAAAGAGTCTGTTAAAGAAGCTGTCAATATTCTTTCTTCAAAGAAACACACTTTAATCTATGGTTTGAGTTCTACATCTATAGAAACTCAGAGAATAGCTCTGGAACTTGCAGAATTTTTAGGCGGTTCTATAGACCAAACTTCTTCTGTTTGTCATGGTCCTACTGTACTTGCAACCCAACAAACTGGAATAAATACTTGTACGCTTGGTGAGGTTAAGAATAGAGCAGATGTAGTGCTTTTTTGGGGATCAAACCCACTTGAATCTCACCAGAGACACTATAAAAGATATTCCTTATTTCCCAAAGGAATGTTTATACCTAATGGCAGGAAGAGTAGAAAACTAATAGTTGCTGATGTAAGGCCTACTAATTCTTCTAAGTTAGCAGATATATTTTTACAAATAGACATTGGGAAAGATTATGAAGTAATTAATGTATTAAGGTTATTATTAAAAGGTAAAAAACCTACATCTGATATTGTAGGAGGAATAGAAGTAAAAAAATTAAAGGATTTATTAGATGTTATGTTATCTGCAAATTATGGGGTTATATTTTTTGGTATGGGGCTTACTATGACAAAAGGGAAATACCACAATGTAGAAGCAGCAATATCTTTAGTTAGAGAATTAAATTTTCATACTCGTTGGTCTATTGAAGCAATGAGAGGACATTATAATGTTAAAGGAGCTGGAAGTGTATTTTCTTGGCAAACTGGATTTCCATATGCAGTAAATTTTTCTTTAGGATATCCTCGTTATAATCCTGGTGAGTTTTCTGCGGTTGATTTATTAAGAAGGAAAGAAGTTGATTCTATGTTAGTTATAGCATCTGATCCAGCAGCAGCATTTCCACACAAAGCTGTAAAAAATATGATGGATATTCCACTTATAGTTATAGATCCAAAGGTGAGTATAAGCTCAAAAATAGCAGATGTAATAATTCCTACCGCTCAAGTTGGTATAGGAACAGCAGGTACGGCGTATCGGATGGATGGTATACCCTTGAGAATGAAAAAACTTATAAGTTCTCCGTACCCATCTGATGTAGATGTTCTTTCCAGTATATTAAGCGGTATAAAGGAGGTAAAAAAATGAGTGGTAATTGGCTTATTAGGGGTGGAACAGTTTATGACCCCCTAAATGGAATAACTGGTAAGGTAAAGGATATATACGTTAAAAATGGTAAAATAGTTAATAAAATTGATGAATTTGATATAAAGATTTTTGATGCGACTGGTATGATTGTTGCACCAGGTAATGTGGAAATACATAGTCATATTGCAGGTCCAAAATTAACAGCAGGAAGAATATTACGCCCTGAAGATCATATAAAAGATCCTGTTAAAGCCAAACATTCTCTACGTTCTGGGTGTGGATTTTCTGTTCCCTCTACATTTATTACTGCTTATAGATACCTTTCTTTAGGATATACAACTCTTATGGAAGCAGCTGTTCCTCCATTAGAAGCAAGACATGCACTTGATGAGCTAGAGGATATGCCTGTAGTAGATAAAGGTATGTATATACTTATGGGTAATAATAATATTATATTTAGCCTTTTGAGAAAAAAAGAATATAAAAAGGCGAAGGAATTTGTAGGATGGTTGTTAAACGCTACCGGAGGTTATGGAATAAAAATAGTTAATCCCGGCGGAACAGATAGTTGGAAATGGGGGAAAATATTTAATTCTTTATCTGATGAGACAGATTGGAATATAAAACCTATTGAAATAGTTAAACTTCTTGCAGAAAGTGCAGAGGAATTTAAACTTCCACATCCAATTCATTTTCATACATATAATATTGGTTTCCCCGGAAATTATAAAGCTGCATTGGATACCATCTCTAAACTAAAAGAATATAGAGCACATCTAACACATTTTCAATTTTATTGTTATGGAGGTGACAGTTGGAATAACTTTAGATCTGAATCTGTAAAAGTAGCTGAAGAAATAAGAAAATGTCCTAATATTACGGTAGATATGGGACAGGTTCTTTTTGAAAATACTACAACAATGACAGCAGATACCCCTTGGCAGTTCAATCTCCATAAAATATCAAAGAATCGTTGGGTTAGTGCAGATGTAGAAAACGAAACAGGGTCTGGAATAGTTCCATATACCTATAAATCAACTAATCCTGTAAATGTAATCCAATGGGCAACAGGATTAGAATTGGCTCTTTTATTAGATCCATGGCATATTTTTTTAACAACAGATAGCCCAAACGGAGGACCATTTTTCTTATATCCGCAGGTTATAGAGTGGCTGACAAGCGAAGAAGCGAGAAAAAAAATAATTGATAAGTTATCTCCAAGAATTAAAAAGAGAATGTACTTGCCGAATATACATAGGGAACTTTCGTTGGCAGATATTATAACTATGATGAGCGCAGGAACTGCTAAAGCTTTAGGTCTAAAGAATAAAGGTCATCTTGGGATTGGAGCAGATGCGGATATTGCAGTGTATAAAAGTAAAGAAAGTATTTCAAAAACCCTTTCAAAGGTAAATTTTTTGCTTAAAGGTGGTAAACTGGTGGTTAAAGATGGAGAAATAGTGGATGCTGTTGGTAACGGGAAATTACTAAGAGTTGTTACTAATGTGGAAGATTCTTCTTTAGAAAAATATATTAAAGAGTACTTTGATATGTATTACTCAATAAATTTCTCTAATTATAAAGTCGAACATGATTATTTTAAGAATGAGGAGGTGGTACCGTGTGGCGGCTCTATCTAAGGTAGATGATACCTTTGCAGAAGCATTTAAAATGTATGGTGCACGTATTATAATTACTGCAATAAATGAAAAATGGGCTACAAAAGCAGCAAATTGTGTTACGGGATTTGCTACATCAGTTATTGGATGTGGGTGTGAAGCAGGGATAGAGGGTATTGCAGAAGATACTCCTGATGGTCGATCTGGTATAAGTGTGTTATTATTTACTATGTCAAAAAAAGCACTTTCGGAGCAACTTTTAAATAGGATAGGTCAATGTATACTTACTTGTCCGACAGCTGCATGTTATAATGGTCTTGATTCTGATGAAGTATTAGAAATTGGGAAAAAGTTAAGATATTTTGGTGATGGATTTCAGATGAGCAAAGTTATTGGTGGTAAAAGATTTTGGCGTATACCCATTATGGAAGGTGAATTTCTTATGGAGGAGAGTTATGGCATTAAAGAAGCTGTGGGTGGAGGAAATATACTAATACTTGGTAACTCTGTTGAATCAGTTTTAGAGGCAAGTGAAAGAGCGGTATCTTCTACTAAAAACGTAAAAGATGTTATATTACCATTTCCAGGTGGCATAGTAAAGAGCGGTAGTAAAGTTGGTTCAAAATATAAGTTCTTACATGCTTCTACAAATACATCGCTTGTTCCACATTTACAGGCACATGCTTCTTCTGTTTTACCATCTAATACAGTTTCAGTCCAGGAATTAGTATTTGATAGTCTTAGTCTTGAGGCTATTAAAGAAGCAATGAAAAAAGCGATTCTTTCCGCACTTGAGATAGAAGGTGTTATAAAAATAACTGCTGGCAATTACGGAGGAAATCTTGGGAAGTTTAATATATATCTAAAGGACGTATTGGAGGTTGATGAACATGCTTAAATTGGTATTAAAAGAGAAATTGGCTGTTCCTTTAGAACTTTCTGTTTTGAGAGCAGATATATTATCGAATTGTTCTAGTGCTTGCAAAATTTCTGAATTGCCTGCTTATTATGGGAATAGCAATGCTGAAATTGGGGATTTTTTTGATGTTACAGGAGATGTGGACTCAAATATAGTGATAGAAGGCGATCTTAGTAAAGCTAAAAGGATTGGAGAAGGCATGGAATATGGAAATATTACTATATATGGAAATGTAGGGATGCATTTAGGAGAAAAAATGAAGGGTGGAAAGATTATAGTAAATGGAAATGTTTCTGATTGGATGGGTTCTAATATGTCTGGTGGAATTATAGTTGTGAACGGTAATGTAGGAAATTTTGCCTGTTCATCTTATTGGGGAGAGAAAGAAGGAGTGAATGGTGGGGTTATTTTTATAGATGGGTCTGTTGGCGATGATCTTGGTAGAAGAATGCGGAGAGGTACCATTTTTGTAACAGAAAATAGTGGTGATTTTACCGGGGGAGAGGTTATTGCTGGGACTATATTTATTTTAGGAAGTGTTGGGAAATCATTAGGAGCTGGCATGAAAAGGGGTAGTATAATACTTTCCAAATTACCAGAATTATTGCCTTCTTTTTATTATAGTGGGAAATTTAAACCACTCTTTTTGTCTGTCTATTTTGAATACTTTGAAAGAGAGTTTTCTTTTAAAGTACCTAAAAAGTTAAAAAAAGCAGTTTTTGAAAGATATATGGGAGATTTTTTAGCAGTTGGGAAAGGAGAAATTTTAGTATGCTTGACTTAAATAGTATGGCTTGGGAATTACTTCAGGGTATGGTTAAAGATAAAGACATTTTAAAGTTAAAGGTCCATCAGTCAAAAGGTGGTGCTCTATTAGTAGATGCTGGTATAGAGAATGAAGGTTCTATAAGTGCGGGTATAATGATATCAAAAATGCTTCTCTCTGGCTTAGCTGATGTTAGGGTAAATTTTTTTAATGGTATGTCCTATGTACAGGTTATTAGTGATCATCCTCTTCTTTCATGTATGGCTTCCCAATATGCGGGTTGGAAAATATTAGTTGGTAAATTCAATGGTATGGGTTCAGGGCCCGCAAGAATATTAGGCAGTAAAGAGCCTATTATGAAAAAATTTGGATGGAGTGCAAAACATGATAAAGCTGTACTATTTATAGAAAGTAGACAGATTCCGGAGCAAGAAGTAGTGGAGTATATATCAGAAAGTTGTAAGGTAAAAGAAAATGCAATTGGAATAGTCTTTGCTCCATCTGGCAGTATAGTTGGTTCTATTCAGGTTCCAGCAAGAGTTGTAGAAACGGGATTACACAAGATGATGGAAATCGGTTATAATGTTTCAAATATAGTTTCGGCAATTGGAACGGCTCCTATACCTCCTGTTGGTAAAAATGATTTAGAAGCTATCGGAAGATTAAATGATGCCATTATATACGGTGGTGAAATTGTATATGTTGTAAAAGACGATAAAGATATTTTAGAGTTTTTAAAGAAAATACCATCTTGTAATTCAAAAGATTATGGACAACCATTTATGGAATTGTTTAGATCGGTTGGCGGGGATTTTTATCAAATAGATCCGTTAATTTTTAGCCCAGCAAGTGTAACTATGGTTTCATTATCAAATGGCAAGTCCTTTCGTGCAGGATCTATAGATGGGAAACTTTTAAAGAAGTCTTTTGGCCTATGAGGTTAGCAATAATTTCCCCTGAAAAGGGGTGGCAAAACGAGCAATTAAAGAAAGCGGCAGAAAAGAGAGGATGGGAGGTTTCTTTTTTACATCCAAGGCGTTTTTCTGTATCTCTTCCTAATATTACAATAGAAAATAATGATCTATCAGTCTATAAATATGATGCATTTTTAGTAAGAAATATTCCTTTTGGTTCATTAGAACAGATAGTATTTAGATTAGATGTTCTATACACAATAGAAGAAACAGGTGCTATGGTAGTTAATAGTGCCTTTACTATAGAAAAAACTGTTGATAAATTATATTCCTCCTTGCTTCTTTCTAAAAATGGTATTTCAACTCCTAAAACTATAGTTGCTGAGCGTTTTGTAGATGCTATGAGGTTTTTTAGGGAATTAGGAGGAGATGTAGTTATAAAACCACTTTTTGGGTCTAATGGTATTGGAATTATGAGAATTAATAGTGAAGATATGGCTTACAGAATCTTTAAGGCACTCCAGCTTGCGAGATATACATTTTATATCCAGGAGTTTATACCTCATAATTGTCAAGATATTAGAGTGTTTTTAATAAAGGGAAAAATAGTATCTGCTATGATAAGAAAAGGAAATAGTTGGAAAACTAATATACACCAGGGGGCTGAGCCTAAATTTTATAAGGTTTCTCACGACATAGAAGTTTTATGTTTGAAAGTTGGAAAGTTATTCAAAGCTGATTATTTGGGAATAGATATTGTAATCTCTGAATATGGCGATTTATACGTAATAGAGGTGAATGGTATACCCGGATGGAGGGGATTACAATCTGTGACAAAGGAAAATATAGCAAATACAATTTTACAATGTTTCGAGAGAAAAAAAGGCTGTTAATAGTAAAGGTTGTAGAATTAGCTTGTTTGCTTGAAGCAAGTTCTCGGAAGCCTGGAAATATTTATCCTTTTAAAGATTTCCCAGAAATAGGGTATACAGATTTTTTATTTGCAGCTGTTAATCTAGGGAATACAATATATAATGTTGATAAATTAACAATAGGAGAACTTATATATAATGCTTTAGAAGGGACATTTAGAGATGTAAGAGCAAATGTAAACCTTGGGATAGTCCTTTTACTTGTTCCTTTAGCGAAGGCTTATTGGGTGAGCGAGAAGGACACATTGCTTAGAAATAGTCTTAAATATATATTAAATTCTCTTACAATTAATGACGCTGATTTGGTTTATAAGGCTATAAAAAAGGTTAAACCTGGTGGTATGGGGACTGTCAAAAAGGAAGATATTAAGGATAAGCCAGGTGTTACTTTAAGGGAAGCAATGGATATGGCCAAATACCGGGATTCCATTGCATATGAATATACTTCAGATTATAAAATAACCTTTGAGTTTTTGTATCCTCGCTTTTGTAGTTACAAAAGTGAATTGAATTGGGAGAAAACAATAGTACAGGTATTTCTAGAACTTTTGGCAGAGGTACCTGATACACTTATTGCTCGGAAATATGGTATGCTTGTAGCCAAGGATGTTAGCAGTAAAGCCAGGGATATTGTGGATATTGGTGGTATTGGGACAAAAGAGGGGAGGGAAGCTATTTCTTTATTTGATAACTATCTTAGGGGTAGTAATAGAAAATTGAATCCTGGTGCATCGGCAGATCTTATTGCTTCTGGTATTATGGTTTATTTATTAAAGAATATATAAGGAGGTATATAGTTTGAAAATTGCATATTTAGATTGTTCTTCTGGAGTTAGTGGAGATATGCTTTTAGGGGCATTAGTTGATGGGGGGGTTGATATAAAATTTCTTCGCAGTGAATTGCAAGGTCTTAGAATCCCGTTTGAATTAAAAAAAGATATAGTTTTTAAGAATCAAATTCGTGCTACCAAAGTAGATGTTATAGATAAATCTAATCTTGCTCATCATACACACAGACATCTCAGTGATATAAAGAAAATAATAAATAGTTCTTCTCTATCCGATAATATAAAAAAGAAATCCCTAGATATATTTGAGATAGTTGCAGAGGCCGAATCTAAAGTCCATGGGGTTCCTTTAGGTGAAATTCATTTTCACGAGGTAGGTGCTGTTGATTCGATAGTTGATATAGTTGGAAGTGTTATTGGATTTGAAATGTTAAAAGCGGAAAAGATGTATGTTTCCCCTTTAAATGTTGGTAAGGGTTATGTAAAAACTGCTCATGGAGTCCTTTCAATTCCAGCTCCGGCGACATCTATAATATTACAGAATATCCCAATTTATTCAGATGGTACTGAAGGAGAGCTAGTTACACCCACTGGTGCAGCAATTGTAAAAGTAATGGCAGATAGTTTTATAAATATGCCAAAGATAAAAATTAAATGGGTTTCCTTTGGTGCAGGTGATATGAATTTAGCCATACCAAATTTACTACGTATATTTTTTGGTGAATCTTTTAATAAATAGAGATATATGGCATATAGATATAGATGAAGTAATGAGTTTAGAGAAGCATATTAATATTTTATTTTCGAGGTCATAGGATTTGTGTCCGAAATGCTACTTAACAAGAGAATTATCTATATCTAGGAAGAAAAGAATAGGCTTGGAATAAAGTTATTCGTAGTATTAAAAGAAGAAGTAGTACGTAATATCATAAAGAATTTTTGAAGAAAATACTATGTCTGGAGGTGAAGATAATGTAAAATGTATCTCCTGAATATGGATTCTGTAAGAAAATTGTGTTAAAATGCAATACGTTATGAAATATGTTTATGAGGTTGCATATAAAGAAACGAATAATAAGTTAATTTTTAGAAAGCTCACTCTCTAGAAATTAAGTATTATAAAAGAAAGATTTTACAAAGCGAATCTTATCTCTATTGCCTGTCCTTTGGCAGTCAAAGTAGCAGGAAGAACGGTAATGTCTGCAATAGTACAGTAATTAGAGGTAGTCCAAAGCTTTCTAACACTCGGATTTTGCATAGGTAAGCTAGATAATATATTTTTGCACCTGCTGTGGAGGTTACAAATGTTTTTAAATTTTAGCGTGTCATAAGTAATCTGTTTAAGGTCTTAAATTAAAAATAGTTTTAGCTTTAAAAAAAGTTCTTAGTTTGCCCTAAATTTGCTCATAGCATTACCTCTCCTATTTTTCTAAAATTTGCTAGAACTAAAAAAGAATATTCTCAAAATATTATAAGGCAAAAAGTTGGCAGAGGTGAAGTCTGGTTTAGATTAATAAATAATTTGCTTAAGATGCAAAATAAGGATTTTAGAGTTTTCTGGTAAGTACAAATAATAAATTTTAGGAGGTTTTTTATGTCTAATAAAGTTGTGTTTTTTCTTAGCACCGATAAATATTCAAGTCCATTTGATATTTTAGTACTTTACGATGGTGGAGCAAATGCGGTTGTTCCTTGTAATAATGTTTCCTTGGAAGATACTGGAAGCTTGGTAATGGATGCAATGTTTCCCCGTGGACCTAAAGGTATAGGGGATACTACTGTTTTTATAGGAGGTAAGAATATTGCTAAATGTGAAGAGATTTTAAAATTAGTGAAAAAGACGATGTTTCCTCCTTTTGAGATTGCTGCTGTATTTGATCCTGCAGGTTCTTGTACAACATCTGCAGCATTGGTCTCTAAAGTAGCACAAATGGTAAAGGTTAAGCTTAATTCTGCTCTTTCTGAACTAAAAGTGGTAGTATTGGCAGGTGCTGGTAATGTAGGTTCAAGGGCAGTACATTTGTTTGCAAAAGAGGGTGCATCTGTTGTTATTGCAGATGTAGCTGTTGATTTAGCTAATAAGGTTGCAAAAAAAGTTAATGAAAATATTGGGGCAGATAGAGTAAAGGTTGCTTCTTTAGGAGGTTCTGATAAAGATGCAGTTTATAATGCCTGTGAAGATGCTGATGTAGTTGTTTCTGTTGGTCCTCCTAAGGTGACTATTTTGACTAAGGATGTTCTTTCAAGGTTTCGGAAGTGTAAAATTGTAGCGGATACAAATGCTGTTTCTCCGGAAGGTATTGAGGGTATAAAGGCTAGTGCAGATGGGGATGAGATATTACCTGGAATAATTTCTATTGGCCCACTTAGTATAGGCGCTGTAAAATTGCAAACCGAGTTAAAATTAGTAAAAGAAGCAATCAATTCTAAAAATGGGATATTTGGATACGAAGAAGCATTTAATTTCGCAAAAGAGATAGTGGGGTTATAATTGCTTTTATCACGTTTTAGAGGGGCTCTCTTAGCTTTTGCTATAGGCGATGCTTTAGGGAGCCCTTATGAAGGATTTGATGCTAAAAAGGTTAAAAAAGTTTGGGGGAAAGGAAGACCTGAAATAACGGATGATACTCAGCTTATGCTTTCTACATGTGAAAGCATAGTGGAGTGTGGCGAAGTAGATCTGTTTGATATTGCAAGAAGGATGGTAATACTTTCAGATAGAGGTATTTTAAAAAGGTTAGGGAAAAGGACACGCTACGCTATAAAAAACCTAAAAAAAGGTGTTTCTCCGTTAAAAAGTGGAGCAACGGGTGATTGGGCTGCTGGAAGTGGGGGAGCAATGAAAATTTTAGGTGTTGCCTTTTTTATGCATAAATGTAGTTCGAAAGAACTTATGTCAGAAGTTAAGAAAGCTGTAATTGTAACACATAATAATATAGATGCTATTGAAGGTGCCTATGTAGTAGCGAGAATTATTAGTCAGCTTCTTGAAAAAAGTGATATTAATTTTGTGTCTGTTTGTAATATATTATCTGAAATAACAAGTGAAAAGTTAAAAGAAGAGATTAAAAAAAGGCTATATATTCTTGATGATGATAGGTTATCTTATAAAATTCTGCCCAGTATAGGAACGATGCCAGACATTTATAGTGTTTTAGGAAATAGTATATACTGTTTTTTAAAATATAAACCATCTTTTAGTAAAATTATAGAAAGTGCTATCCTTGCGGGAGGAGATACAGATACGACAGCTGCTATAGCTGGATCATTCTGGGGGGCATTATATGGTAATATTTGTATCCCAGTAGAATATATAGGTAAATTAGGCAGCTTAAGCGAATATATTATTAAAATTGCTGATAAACTGTATGAAAGGAGCTTAGAAAAGTGTGAGTAAAAAGGTTGCTTTAGTTACTGGTAGATTAGCAGAAAAACCCCTCCAACGAATTTCCAAGCAAGTAGCGAATACAGTTGTTGTAGCATTAAATGTAGGTGTTGCTGCTTTTATGACCACAAGTTATCTATCTAAACATTATGTACCAAAAGATGATATTTCAAAGGTTATTATATCTGGGAAGTGTAAAAATGTAGACACAAAAAGATTAAATAATTTATGGGGTTGTAAAGTTGTAAAAGGACCAAAGGATTTGAAGGATATTCCTGCATTTATATTAGGTAATAAAGTGCAAAGTAAGGTAAGTTTACATGATTATGATATAGAGATATTTGCAGAAATTGTGGATGCCCCCTTGCTTTCTCTGGATGATATAATTAAAAAAGCAAAATATTATCGCAAAAATGGTGCAGATGTTATTGATTTAGGTTGCATTCCAGGGAAAACATTTTATGAAGTCGGTAAAGTTGTTTCTTGCCTTAAAAAGGAAGGTTTCAAAGTTAGTATAGATACTTTTGATAGTACTACCATAAAGATTGCAGATGAGGTAGGTGTGGATTTTGTATTAAGTATAAATAGTTCAAATATTGATATAGTTAGTTCGCTAAGTGCCTGTCCCATCATTATACCTAATTTTGATAACTTGACTTTAGGATCTCTTAAAGAGAATGTAAGAAAAGTAAAATCTATAATAGGAAACAAGAAATTTATTATTGATCCCGTAATTTCACCTTTTAATGTTAACTTTGTTGAATCAATAGTAAGATATTATGAAGCGCGTAAGTTGTACCCAGAAACTAATATTCTTATGGGTATAGGAAATTTAACGGAACTTACAGAAGCAGATAGTCCTGGACTAAATTTGGCTTTAATAAGTATTGCACAAGAGATGGGAATAAAATATGTACTTACTACAGAGGTAATCAATTGGGGAAAAGGGAGTGTGAAAGAAGTTGACATTGCTCGCAGGATATCTTACCTTTCATATAAGGAAAAGCTTCCACCTAAAAATATAAGCGATTTGCTTGTTATATTAAAGGATCCATCTTTTAGTAGGTACAACATTCAGGAACTTAAAGAGATGCAGGGTAAGATAAAGGATAGAAATTGGAGAATATTTGTAACAGACAAGAGTGGAATTTGTGTATTTAATAGGGATAAGTTTATAATTGATGATAATATAAGCAGAATCTTTAAAGAAATGAATGTTGAAGAATCAAATCATGCGTTTTACATAGGTAAAGAGCTATATAAAGCAAATCTTTCTTTACTCTTAAACAAGAAATACGAACAAGATCAGTCGTTAAGATGGGGGTACATAAATGAGTGATATAAAAATTGCATGGGGTATAACGGGAGCAGGTGCTTTTTTAAAAGAATCTATAAATATGATTTTTAAACTTCCAACAGTGTGTGTTGATATATTTTTTTCAAAGGCAGCTGAAGAAGTAGTAAAGATGTATAAATTATTGCCTTTGGTAGGGACTTCTACTTCTATAAATGGTTATAATATTTTTTTCGATAGGTGTGCGAGCCAGCCTATAATTGGTAGAATATCTCTTCAACATTATGATCTCTTAATTATAGCTCCTTCTACTTCAAATACAGTAGCAAAGATGGCTCATGGTATTGCAGATACCCTTGTTACCAATTTATTTGCCCAAGCTGGGAAGGCAAAGGTTCCTACTTTAGTTTTACCAACTGATTTAGACGAAGTAATGGTTTCAGAAACTCCTGCGGGAGAAGAGATAAAACTACATAAGCGGAAGGTGGACTTTAATAATATTCTTTTGCTTAGAAATATGGATTATGTGACTGTGGTATTTTCGGTTAATGAATTGCGTAATAAAATTAAAAA
>Ga0208902_1000518_pt1 | contig 19981 bp, 14 predicted proteins | sample AntAceMetag02UKH_FD_184767 | JGI IMG/M metagenome (GOLD analysis project Ga0208902, IMG submission 184767) | Saline lake microbial communities from Ace Lake, Antarctica - Antarctic Ace Lake Metagenome 02UKH (SPAdes) (version 2) | ecosystem: Environmental > Aquatic > Non-marine Saline and...
GTGAATAAACCGGACATAATAAGCCTCAAAATCATCGGGTTTCTGCTGATCGCGTTGTTCATATGCGGAAATGCAGACACTTCGCCGGCCCTGGCCGACTCCGGGGTCCCGCCCGTCCAGCCTGAAACTTCAAAAACCCTTTTAAACGCCATAGAGACGAAGTGGGGTGGTTACATAAAATGCCGTGGGGTTGTTTCATGGCCCGACGACGACTCATTGTACGGCCTCGTGGGAGCGGGAACATACTATGACGGAAGCGTTGAGGGTCGTCTTAAAAACCGCTTCTATCTCGGTTCATCGGTCTATCTTGATACACACTATGAGATTATCCTTTCGGGCGGAGATACGAGGAGGAAACAAAAAGAGCTGGGGAAGCTCTTCCCTGGTTCTGTTATAGAAAATTACCTGACAGGCGACGTTGAAGATGATAGCCGTCTTATGGATCTCACGAAGACGCTCAAGGACCATGATGATTATATCCTCTATCATCGACTCGACCGCCTTTCTCTGACGGTTCAGCAAAGGCGGTTTGTTGCTCGTATAGGGAGACAGGCCGTCACCTGGGGAAACGGTTTTCTTTTTAATCCGATGGATCTTTTCAACCCCTTTGCACCCACGGATATAGAGCGGGAATACAAGATCGGAGATGATATGGCTCATGTTCAGGTTGCCTTCGGGGAATCAGGAGATGCGCAGTTTCTCTACGTGCCGAGACGCGACCCGGCAACAGGGAAAGTGGAAGGAAGTCAGGACTCCCTGGCAGGAAAGATTCATTTCGCGAAGGGTACGACCGAATTTGATATTATGGCCGCGAAGCACTTTGAGGAACAGGTCATCGGCACCGGCTGTTCGGGGTATTTCGGGGATGCGGCATGGCGTTTCGATGCCACATGGACCTTCACCGATGAAGAAAGCAACGAGAACAACTTCCTGTCTCTCGTCGCCAATACAGATTATTCCTGGGTCTGGTGGGATAAGAATTTCTACGGATTCGTGGAGGTATTTTACAACGGCCTGGGTGATGATAACTACTTTGAATCTATCATGAACAACGGTATTATAGAACGTCTCGACCGCGGGGAGCTATTCACACTGGGCCGCTATTACCTTGGCGGGCAGATCAGGATGGAGGCGCATCCTCTGGTCAACATCTTCTTTACCGTTATCAATAACATGAATGATCCGTCAGGCATACTTCAGCCACGCCTTACATGGGATATCACTCAGGATCTCCAGCTTACCTGTGGCGGGAATATATTCTACGGGGGACGGGGCACAGAATATGGCGGCTTCAAAATGTCACCTTCCGAGATCCTGATTAAAACGCCCGACAGTGCCTATATGTGGCTTGCCTGGTACTTTTAGATTTCGGCATAAAATTGAGAGAAACGATATAAAGGTACCTGGAATCATTATTTCTCTGGTTATCGTCACATGCATTGTGTTGTACGCGGAGAATCCTGTTCCATTCGACGAGGCCCGGTGGCGAAAGGATGTGGAAAATCATTGCCTATGATATGTCTATGGCAGACCGCATCCTTGCCCATGCACCCTTAGGCGGCGGCAGCAGTAAAGGTGAAGGATCGCTCCTCGGTCGTTTAGGTGGTATGCTTGACGGAGACTGAGGATTCGGGGTAATCTGAGGGACATCTTACCTATTTATGTTCGATAGAAACAGGCAAGATGTCCACTACATTCCGGAAGAAATTACTCAACTTTTTCCCCAAGATTTTTTCAATGTATTTTCAAGGACAATTATTGGCTTCAACTATTTATAAACGCCCTCGACTGTTTTAAAAGATCACCCCTTATTTATTGTAGTCAATAAATGAGGGAAATAGTTTCGCATAGTAGCTTTCGACCCGTACTGTTCAGGTAAGATAAAGGGAAATGTCAAGAGTGCCGGTTATTGACACCCCCTACAAAAGCTCTGATACCTTTCAACAGAAATTCAGTGATTATCGATTGAAACATTCAATATCCTTCAAACTTCTTGACAAAGCTATTGAAGAGAGTTAGTCAATTCTTAGTTTTCTTATGTTTTCTTTATCCCCTGCCATACTCAAGCCGATTATAAGGAAAGAAATGTTCAAACAAACTTTCAAGAATATTGATGATGTGCTCTGGAAGGAGGCAGGCTGTTCTTCAGAGTTGGATTATACCGAACAATCCTCCTGGATGTTGTTCCTCAAGTATCTGGATGACCTGGAGCAGGAACGGGCCATGGAGGCCGAACTCGTCGGCAAGGCCTATGACTTTCTCCTGGAGGAACGCTTTCAGTGGTCGAGTTGGGCAGCGCCGAAGAAGGCCGATGGTTCATTTGATCATGACACAGCCCTTACCAGCGATGACCTGATCGCCTTTGTCGATGGCGAGCTGTTCCCCTACCTCAGAGGATTCAAGCAACGCGCCACCAGCCCCGGTACCATCGAATACAAGATCGGCGAGATCTTCGGAGAGATCAAAAGTAAGTTCCAGAGTGGCTACAGTCTGCGTGACGCCTTGGAGCTTATGGACGCCCTGCGGTTCCGTTCGCAGAAGGAAAAGTACGAACTGTCTCACCTCTACGAAGCAAAGATCAAGAACATGGGCAACGCGGGGCGCAACGGCGGCGAGTATTACACCCCTCGCCCACTTATCCGCGCCATGGTTCAGGTGACCAAACCCACAATCGGCGAGCGAATCTATGATGGCGCATGCGGTTCCGCTGGCTTCCTGTGCGAGTCCCACGACTATATGCGCAAGGGCAAGCTGACCACCAGCCAATTAGAAATCCTCCAGACAAAAACCTTCTACGGCAAAGAGAAGAAGAGCCTGGCCTACGTCATCGCCATCATGAACATGATCCTGCACGGCATTGACGCCCCTAATATCCTCCACACCAACACGCTGTCCGAGAACATCATGGACGTCCAGGAGAAGGATCGCTTCGATATCATCCTCGCCAATCCGCCCTTCGGCGGAAAAGAGCGCAAAGAGGTGCAGCAGAACTTTCCGATCAAGACAGGGGAGACGGCCTTTCTCTTTTTGCAGCACTTTATCAAGTTGCTCAAAGCTGGCGGGCGTGGTGCGGTCGTTATCAAGAACACCTTCCTTTCCAACTCCGACAACGCCTCGAAAGCGTTGCGTCAGGAACTGCTGGAAAGCTGTAACCTCCACACTGTGCTCGATTGTCCCGGCGGCACCTTCCTCGGCGCCGGTGTAAAGACCGTGGTGCTGTTCTTCAAGAAGGGCGCGCCCACCCGAAAAACCTGGTACTACCAGCTTGATCCCGGCCGCAATATGGGTAAGACCAACTCCCTCAACGATGATGACCTCAAGGAGTTCGTGAAGCTGCAAGGCATGTTCGAGGATTCCGAGAAGTCCTGGGCCGAGGACATTGCCAATGTGGATCGGAACACCTTTGACCTCTCCGTCAAAAACCCCAATACACCGGAAGAAGCCCCGCTTCGTGAGCCGCAGGAAATCATCAAGGAGATGGCGGCACTGGATGCTGAAAGCGCGAAAATCCTTGATGGGATCCGGGGGATACTATGAGGGATGGGTGGCGGACAGAGCCCCTTGGAGAAATCTTTAAACTAGAATATGGCAAACCTTTGCCAAAGAACAAGCGTACTGAAGATGGCAAGTATCCAGCTTATGGAGCAAATGGCGTTAAGTGTCGCACTGATGAATACTACTGGGATAAGCCGAGTATTATCGTTGGCAGAAAAGGATCTGCCGGTGAGGTGAACCTGTCCGCGGAAGTATTTTGGCCTCTAGATGTTACCTACTTCGTTGTCTTTGACGATAATAAGTATGACCTCCTCTTTCTGTATCATGCCCTTGAGAGTTTGAACCTAACTCGATTGGCCAAGGGAGTCAAACCCGGTCTCAATCGAAATGATGTGTATGCAATCAAATTTGCTTTCCCCCCTCTCGCCGAACAGAAGCGCATTGTCGCCATTCTCGATGAGGTGTTTGCCGGGATCGCTGCGGCGGTGGCCAATACCGAGAAGAACCTCGCCAACGCCCGCGAGCTGTTCGAAAGCCACCTGAATACCGTCTTCACCCAGAAGGGGGATGGGTGGGTGGAGAAGAAGTTGGGAGATTGTTTTCGACTAAAAAGTGGTGATGGTTTAACAAGCAAGTCAATGGTTGCAGGTGAATATCGAGTATTTGGTGGTAATGGAGTGGCTGGAACCCACAATGAGTATAACTTGACGGGTGATAATGTGATTATTGGTCGCGTTGGAGCATTGTGTGGCAATGCCAGGCATATTAACGCAACTATTTGGTTAACTGACAACGCTTTCAAGGTAATCAGGAAAGCACAGCCTCTGGACAATTCGTTTCTGACCTATTTGCTGAATTTCAAAAATCTAAGACTTTATGCAAGACAATCTGCCCAACCAGTTATATCAAATTCATCTCTCAAGGATATTGAATTAAACTTCCCAAAATCTAAAACGCAACAGAAAAATATTGTCGAACGACTTGACGTACTGTGGTCAGAAACCCAACACCTCAAATCCATCTACCAACAGAAGCTCGACTCCCTCGCCGAACTGAAGCAATCCATTCTGCAAAAAGCCTTTTCCGGTGAGCTGACAAATGCCCCGGATCGGGCACTGCTGGAGGCAAGCGCATGAAGGAAAAAGTCAGGCAGATTCTCAAGCTGGGCGAGGGGCGTACTGTCGAGTTCAAGACCGCCCGCCGCGAGCTCAACCGTGATCTGTACGAGACTGTTTGCTCCTTTCTCAACCGCGACGGAGGGGACATTCTTCTCGGCGTGACTGACGATGGCATGCTGGAGGGCGTGGAGCGGGACTGTGCCGAGGGAATGCGCCGCGACTTTGCGAGTATGGTCAACAATCCGCAAAAGCTCAATCCTCCCTGTTACCTGACGCTAACCCCGGTTGAATACAAGCGTAAGCTGCTGCTCCATGTCTATGTACCGCCGAGTTCGCAGGTACACCGATGCAAAGGTTGCATCTATGATCGCAACGAAGACGGCGACTATGACATCACAGACAATAATAATCTTGTCACTGACCTCTATGTGCGCAAGCAGAGCACCTACAGCGAGAACACGCTCTATCCCTATGCGGAGCTGGCCGACCTGGATATAAAGCTGATCGAACGCGTGCGCCGTATGACAGCCCGACACCAAGAGAACCACCCTTGGGCGACAATGGGGGATATGGAGCTCTTGCAGAGCGCGCGGCTTTACCAGCGTGATTTGCAGCAAGACAAAAAGGGCCTGACCCTGGCGGCAATTCTGCTCCTTGGCAAGGACACGACCATTCTCTCAGCTATCTCCCACCACCGTACTGACGCCGTTCTGCGCCGAGTAAATGTGGACCGCTATGACGACCGCGACGATATCCGTACCAACCTCCTCGACAGCTACGATCGGCTCATCGCTTTTGGAGAAAAGCACCTTCCCGATCCATTCTACTTGGAAGGTGACCAGAGAATCAGCCTGCGCGGACGCATCCTGCGGGAAGTAGTCGGAAACCTGCTCATCCACCGTGAATACGTCAATCCATTCCCGGCAAAGTTCATCATCGAGCAGGGAAGGCTCGTTACCGAAAACGCCAACAAACCCCACGGCCATGGTCTCATTAACCCGGAACTCTTCTCGCCGTACCCGAAAAACCCGGTCATCGCCCGCGTTTTCAAGGAGATCGGCCTGGCCGACGAACTCGGCTCCGGTGTAAGAAATCTCTACAAATATGGCAAGTCCTACGGTGGCAAAGACCCGGAACTGCTGGAAAACGACATCTTCCGTATTATCGTTCCGGTGCATGATGATGGCGGTGTGACGTCGGGGAAAAGTTCGGAGAAAAGTTCGGAGAAAAGTTCGGAGAAAATCATCCGACTCTTGCGAGAAAAGCCTTCCACCAGTGCAGCCGAAATCGCATCTGCAATAGATATTACGCCACGCGCCGTAGAAAAGCAGATTGATAAACTCAAGAAAGAAAAGAAGATAAAGAGAGTTGGCCCGGCCAAGGGTGGCCATTGGGAGGTGCTGGAGTGAACGAAGCTGAAACCCGCGCAGAACTTATCGATCCGGCACTGAAAGACGCCGGTTGGGGTGTGGTGGAAGGTAGCCGTGTTCGCCGTGAGGTCATTACCCTTGGCCGTCTCCAGGGAGCAGGTAAGCGAGCCAAGCAGGACATTGCCGATTATGTCCTGGTTTATCGTGGTCAGAAACTGGCCGTCATAGAGGCCAAGCGACTCGATCTGCCTGATACCGAAGGCGTGGGCCAGGCCAAAAAGTATGCCGAGAAGCTACAGACCCGTTTCACTTACTCCACCAATGGTGTGGGCATTTACCGCATCGACATGGAGACCGGGGCTGAGGACTATGTTCTTCACTACCCATCTCCTGACGAGCTCTGGGACGAGACCTTTGCCGAAGAGAACGAATGGCGCAACCGCTTCTCCGATGTCCCCTTTGAGGACAGGGGCGGAACATGGGAGGCTCGTTACTACCAGCACAACGCCGTCAACAAGGCCTTGGAAGCTATTGCTGCGGGTCAGGATCGCATTCTTCTCACCATGGCCACGGGCACCGGTAAGACCTTCATTGCCTTCCAACTCGCCTGGAAACTGTTCCAGACCCGCTGGACGCTTGCCCGGGATGGCAAACGCCGCCCGCGTGTCCTGTTTCTCGCCGACCGAAACATCCTGGCCGATCAGGCCTACAATGCCTTTTCCGCTTTTGCCGAAGATGCACTGGTCCGGATTGCGCCCGATGAGATCCGCAAGAAGGGTCGGGTTCCGAAGAACGGCAGTATTTTCTTCACGATCTTTCAGACATTCATGACCGGCACCGACACAGAAGGCAACTCAAGCCCCTACTTCGGAGATTATCCTCCTGACTTTTTCGACTTCATCGTTATCGACGAATGCCATCGGGGGGGTGCCAATGATGAGGGCAACTGGCGCGGAATCATGGAGTACTTCTCCCCGGCTGTACAATTGGGTCTCACTGCCACGCCTAAACGGGTGACCAACGCCGACACCTATGCCTACTTCGGTGAGCCCGTCTATATCTATTCCCTGAAGGAAGGTATCAACGACGGCTACCTCACGCCTTTTAAAGTGAAGCAGATTGCCACCACACTCGACGATTATGTTTATACATCTGACGATGATGTGATTGAGGGTGAGGTAGAGGCGGGTCGGCGCTACACCGAGGACGACTTCAACCGGGTTATTGAGATAGAAGCCCGGGAGAAATATCGCGTGAAAGTTTTCATGGAGACGATCGACCAGAGCCAGAAGACCCTTGTCTTCTGCGCCACACAGGTCCACGCACTGGCGGTACGCAATCTGATAAACCGAATGAAGACCAGCAATGAGCCCAATTACTGCGTGCGCGTCACGGCGAATGACGGGAAGCTCGGCGAGCAGCACCTGCGCACCTTCCAGGACAATGAGAAGACCATCCCCACCATACTCACCACCTCCCAGAAACTGTCAACCGGTGTGGATGCCCGCAACATCCGCAACATAGTCCTGATGCGCCCCATTAATTCAATGATCGAGTTCAAACAGATTATCGGGCGCGGGACTCGGCTTTTCGACGGGAAGGACTACTTTACGGTTCATGATTTCGTGAAAGCGTATGAACACTTTAACGATCCCGAGTGGGACGGTGAACCGGTAGAGCCAGAACCTCCCATCAAGGACCCGCCTCTTCCTCCAGAGCCACCAGAACCACCTCTTCCACCAGAGCCGCCGGAACCACCGGAGCCGCCAAGGCAAAAACTCAAGATCAGACTGGCCGATGGCAAGGAGCGCGCCATCCAGCACATGATGGCCACGAGCTTCTGGAGCCCCGACGGTAAGCCGATGTCCGCAGCTCAGTTTATTGAACGACTGTTCGGTGACCTGCCCGAACTTTTCAAAGATGAAGACGAACTGCGAAGGCTGTGGAGCAGTCCAGATACCCGCAAAAGGCTCATTGAAGGTCTTGCGGAAAGGGGTTATGGCGAGGGCCAGCTTGCCGAGGTCAGACGCATGATTGATGCCGAGAAGAGTGATCTGTACGATGTGCTGGCCTACATCGCTTTTGCCCATATTCCCATCAGCCGGGAAGAACGGGTCCAGACCCACCGCCCCCAGATCCTCGTTGACTATTCCGAGAAACAGCAACAGTTTCTGGATTTCGTCCTCGACCAATATGTCAGGGAGGGTGTCGGTGAACTCGACGAGGAGAAACTGCCCCATCTTCTTGATCTGAAATACTACGCCGTCAATGATGCTGTCGCAGAACTGGGGAGTGTGACCGATATCCGAGAGGTGTTCATCGGTTTTCAAAGACATCTGTATGCACAGCAGGAGGTGGACTGACCGAATGCGGGGGTTGACAAAGCGTCGCACCTGATGTTTTTTTGCTGTGTGTCAAGGCGGCAGGTAAGTTTTGATTTTAGATGGTTTTCCACAATTCGGAGGGTTTGACCAACAAAACCAATCAAAAAAAGATATATTGCTGTGCCGAAATGGATGGCTTGCTGCTTCAAAATTAGGAATGCCGTCGTGTCTATCGGCAGATGGGGAATGGACAATTGGTTCATAATAATGCCTATACTTATTGTAGTTGGGATAGTGAACGATGGCCACAGAGTTGTAGACTGTACCCGGTAATGCTCAGGCAAGATCAAGGAAAATGTCAAGAGAGTTGGTTGTTGACGCCACCTACGAGTCCTCGAAATTGTTTCAGTAGAAAATCAACAATTATCGTTTGAAAGTCTCACCGTAATATCCCTTGACAAGACACCATAATGGAGTTAGTGGTTTAGCGTATTTTACCGATCTTGGACGTACCATGCGCGTTTGTGAAAAGCACAACCACGAGAGGATTATGGTCTAATTATCTAAAGCCCTGTTTTTTGTAGTGAGAGACAGGGCTTTGTTTTTTTGAATGCAGGGTTAATAAGATAAGAGCCTGACCACAATTTATAGTAAAGAGAAGGGGTATAAGAAAATAGATTGATCGTTTAAAAATGGACTGGGCCGTACATTGTTTGAAATAATCCGAAGCAAGGTCAAACCGTTACCAAGGGAAGAAGGGATATATTATGACCGAATTGGTTAGTTTTCATCCGACAAAAAAACTGTTTATCGATATTCTGACTCAAGATCTCTCTATAAGCGAATGCATTTTTGATTTGTTAGATAATTCGGTTGATTCTTATACACGAAATAAAATCACCGAAAAAAGAGAAATCCAATTAAATTTCGATAAAAATGAATTGAGCCTTTTTGATAACTGTGGGGGGATTGATAAGAAAAAATTAAAAAAAGAGGTTTTTAGATTTGGGGCTAAAGATTTTTTTAATCACACCCCTACCATCGGAGTGTACGGTATAGGGCTCAAACGGTCAATCTTTAAGCTTGGCGAATTTATTCTTTTTGAGACAGATGATGGAAAGGATTACTGTAAACTTAAAATCGATGTTAAGGATTGGGAAGACAAGAAAGATAAAAATGGTAATGAGATATGGGACTTGCCTTTGACAGAGACAGCATCAAGCAGGCTAACTAATGGGGAAAACCCTTATACCAAAATTAAAATAGAAAATTTACGGTATGAAGCAAAAGAATCCTTTTCGGCTGAACTTGAAAGCAAGTTAAAAAAAACCATTAAGATATATTACTCTCGTTATATACAAGGGGATAAAATCGATTTCTTTGTAAATGGTGAGAGACAGTACGGTTTTGAAATCAAAGTCAAGGCATCTGATGATTTCGAACCCGTGAGGGTCGAAGAAGAATACAAGGGTGTAAAAATAAAAATTTTATGCTGGCTTGATATACAAGAAGATGCAGGGAAAAGATTGCCAAAAGAGCTTGGACACCAAGGCTGGAATATTTTCATGAATGAACGTTTGGTGATCTTTGATGATACTTCAGAAGATACAGGATGGAGAGAAGGTGGGCATCCATTTCTTCCTCAGTTTCATTCAATCTATAATCAGTTTAGAGGCGTAGTTCTTTTAAACACTAATGATCCATCAAAACTTCCTATTAATACTGCTAAAACTGGTTTCAATAAGGAAAATGAAGTTTATGAGTATTTACTAAAGGTTATGATTAAGGTTGCCAGGCCTTTTGTTAATTTCCTATCTGATAAATACAATAAACAGAAAGAGGAGATTGATAAAAAAGAAGAAGAACTATTCGTATCTATTGACAAGGATAGTAAAGACGAAACGGGGATTGTTGAAACTCCTATTGACGACACTTCAACAGAATATCAATCGACGTTTACACCACCTCAGTCAGCAGTTGTGAGCCGACCACAAATAAGGCTATCATCAATTTTATATAAAAAACCTAAAAGACAAGTTGATATTATGAAAAGGATTTTAAGGGTTTCCACTAATTGGGAGGTCGGAGAAAAAACGTTTGATTTTTTTTGGGAAAGTGAGGAATTGGATGGAGAAGAATAAGCCCAGCTTCGAAAATATAAATTATATATTCCGACCCAAAAAACAAATTGAACGAAAGATATTTATAGAGTTGCTCCAGAAGATGCGACATTCTTTAGATATTAATATATCAGCATATCAGTATATTGGTCTTGGATCGATTTATTACTACGACTTCATTCTCTTTCATAAATATTTAAACATTCGGGATATGATCTCACTAGATGATAAAGAGTATCCTCATCGATTTGAATTTAACAAGCCGTTTGACTTCATAAAATTTAAGCCAAAATTAACAACAGAGTTTCTCTCAACCCATGACCTAGACAAAAAATCATTTATTTGGCTTGATTACGATTCAAGGCTGATTAGGTATAATAAATACCGAAAATTTTTTATTACCAATTCTACAGTCTTCGACGATATCAAAATTATTACGAAAAAAGGCAAGGAAGAGGACCTATTTGTTCTTACTGTTAACATAAGCATGCAAGACACTTTATTTGATAGCAAGAAATTTAGGCGAGCTTTTATAGAGGAACATGACGGATATCTATCAAACCCATATAGACAGGAGGATAGCATTACTTCTGAAAATTATTCATGGATCATACAAAATATAATCATCAATATTTTTAGAAATAACGAACAGTTTTGCCCTGTAAAATTTAGAAAGCTATTTTCATTCATCTATCAGGATGGAGCACCAATGTACACAATTGGAGGAATATTTAGTGAGAAAGTTTTGCCAAATAATGTCTTGACTGAAAAAGATAATTTTCTAGAACTAGACGAGAACAAAATTACAAATATAGATGTACCGTTACTGACTTATTGCGAAAAAATGAAATTAGACAAAAACATTGAAAAGATTGAAGAAAAAATGAGTTCGTTGACTAAAGATGAAATTGTTGATTTGCTGGGTTTTGAAATGGAACCTTCTGAATTGAGAAGTTACGTAGATTACTACAGATACTATCCCCAATATTATGAGGGGATAATATGAATATGAATGGATCTATAAAATACTACATTGGCAATTCGCGCAATCTTGAAAAGATATTCCAGCAAGAAAAAATACCCAGACCAAATCTCATTATTTCATCTCCACCATACTATGACTTATTGGATTATGATGGCATAAAAGGACAAATTGGGTTTGGCCAAAGTGATTATGACGGATATTTGATTGATGTTGCTGACGTTTTCCAACATTGCTATGAACTTGCTGAAGATAACGCCACCTTTTGGCTTATTATAGACACGGTAAAGAAAAGAGGAGAGGTAACTCCGCTCCCGTTTGATATTCATAGAATATTAAAGGAAAAGTATAAAAAGACATGGAAGCTGAAGGATATAATCATTTGGGATAAGGAAAAGAATTTGCCATGGCACTCGAAGGGAAAATTTAAAAATCAATTTGAATATATTTTGTTTTTTACAAAAGGTAGCAAATTTAAGTTTAACGTGGACAAAGTTAGAGAGATTAATGATTTAAAAAAGTGGTGGCTGTCTTATCCAGAAAGGTATAATCCGCAAGGGAAAGCACCAAGCAACGTTTGGCACTATAGGACTCCGCTCAGAGGGTGGGGAAATGGCAAACAAAATCATTTCTGCCCAATTCCATTTCCCTTAGCTGAAAAGGTTATATACATTGCTTCAGATGAAGGAGATGTAATATTTGATCCATTTGCAGGTTCGGGATCGGCGTTGGCATTAGCGAGTGTTATGGGAAGGAGATCGTATGGGACCGACATTAATGAGGTCTACAAAAAGCGCTTCGAAACGGACGTTATTAAAGGTGCCGAAACTTATTGGGAGAAGAGAAAAACCGAACTTGAAAACAATTCTAAGGCAATAATAGATTTCACTTCTACTATCAAAAACCTTCGGAAGCTTAAAGTCGCCGCTGCTATTGCCAAGCATATTAAAGCAACGCATGCCACTCCTTTTGTTTATATGCTTATCAACAAGCCAGGTTTTAAATTTGATTTATTTATTGTTGAAAATGGGATTAGGCCTAATACCGATATTTCGGATGAAGGTTTAACTGCTTTAATAAAGCAGGCAAAAGTCGAGCCGAACATTACCGTGATTAGTGAAAATGAAATAGAAGGCAGCATTACAGATTCGAAGTTAAACAAGTATGCACTTGATAAATTTTACTCAAATAGGGGCATAATCATTCGTGATAATATTTTAAAGAATAAAACAAAATACGATTTTGTTTATTCAAATATTAACTTAAAAATTAAATAATATTATCCAACCCAAATGAGTCACCTAATTACTGAGCATATACAACAGCGACTATTTTTAATGATTACATAAAGAAACCCGCCACTTTTTCTTCACTCTTGATTCCATTGCTTTCAGGAAGCAACAAATCAACCGTAATGAATGGAGCCGTTGGTGGTTTTGATGAATAGATGATATCTACAAGTCTGACTTTCTCATCTTTCGGCGTGTGACGAATTCTGTCCTCGCCGATGACCCCCGCCATGATTCAGTTACGCCGATATGAAGAAGGAGATATATGCGTATCCGGATATCTGAATATGTCTCAGGTCCATAACCGTGTTCTGCAGAACCAGAAGCCCCAGTTTGGACATCTCGTCAGTGCTGGCGTCCAGGGATCGTGGCGGTCGCACTATCTGATCGATGTCTTCAATAGCTTCTCCGCTGATGAGTTCCACAAACAGCACATCTTCGTCACGGTTAATTTTAAAGATAATCTCTCCCCCTTCGTTTTCATATGAGATCATATGGAGGAAAGCCTCCTCGCAGGCCAGTTGCAGTTTGCCATATTCCCTATCGGTGAGTTTGAGCTTCTTAATGCTTTGTTCCAGAATGTTCATCAGCTCGGTCAGACCTGCCACCTCAGCCGGGATGGAAAAAACCCGCCGGGCTTTGGGCATGACATGAACCAGGGTGTTGAGGAAGAAGGCGCTGAATCCGCCGGCTGCCACACCGTTTTCCAGTAACGGCTGTAGATAAATCGGTATCAGATCCGGAAAAAATATGCCGGACTCCGCGACCAGGCCCACGCACAGGGAAAATCCCATGATGAGCCCCTTCTGAAACGTCATGCCGGAAGATTGGACCAGGGAGATCCCGGCGTAAAAGAGCATGGCGGCGATCACTATCAGCACTCCGCCCACTACAGGTGGTGGCATGTCCAGTATGAACCCGCCGATTTTGGGCATAAAAGCCGCGCAGAGGAGTATTGCCGCCCCGCATATGCCGATGCGCCGTGAGGACACCCCGGTCATCTCGATTAGAGGAATATTGTCGCAGTACGTGGAATTGGGGGCCGTTCCGACCAGCCCCGCCAGCATTTTTGCCAGCCCGTCGCAAAACAGTCCTCCCTGGACGCGGTCGTATCTGACTTTGTGGAAATTTCGCTCAGAAACCTGCTGCACCAACATGATGTTTCCCGTCCCTTCTATGGCACTAACCAATGCGACCATCATAAAGACTGCGGCAAGGGGGAGGTGCTTGATCTCAAGGTCCAGGGCAATCCCGGGCCAGTGGCCCTGAGGCAGACCAAATAATGGCGCACTGTTAAAGTGAGTCAGCTCCAGGAGACCAAAGCTCCACGCGGTAACATATCCGATCCCCATGCCGATGATCGGAGTCCAGAGCCTGATGGTCTTGTTCCCGGTGATCATTAGAATCATCAGGGTGGCGATGGTGACGGTGCCGGTCAGATAACAGGCGCTGGAGCCAAAGGACGGCAGGCTGGAAGCTCCTCCCATCCACAGGTCTATACCGATGGGGATCAGCCCAATGGCTACAAGCATTATCACTGTTCCGCCGACAACCGGCGTAACGATATGACGCAGAAACCGCAAAAAGTAGGCGTACAGAAAAACCATGGGGGCACACAGGATGCCCATAGTTGCCAGGAGGGGCAGCCCTCCCATATTGACCGCGTCGAGGGAACAGGCCAGAAACGCGCTGTAAGATCCGGCGAATATGACATAACCGCATCCGATGGTGCCGATGCGCAGGGTCTGGACCAGCACGGCTACGGCGGCGATGATAATCGAGGTAAAGGCAAGATATTCGACCTGTTCCGGGGGAAGCCCCGTGGCTTTGCCAATAATGTTGGGAATAAAGACAATGGCATCGAAAATGAGCACCACATGGGTAAAGCCGAGGAACAGGCTCATCCATACGGGAGATTTTTCATTGACATCATACGCTATCTTTCCTCTGGGTTGTGTCTGTGCCAATCGGGCTCACCTGTGGAATGGGTTTGTCGGGGTCAGGGTTGCACGCTTGACCTCTTTTAAAAGCGTACGAACTGTACACGGATGGAAACGTTTTTGCCAACTTTTTCCGCATTGCATCTCGAATGCATTAGTAATGAGGGACAGATGATTCCCTTGGCGACAGGAAGCAAGAAATCAACCGCCATGAATGAAGCCGTTGGTGAATTTGATGAACGACTATATTGATGCTACAAACCTGATCTGACTCTGTAGCGTATCTTGATCTCTTTATCCTTCGGGATCTTGACGTCAAATCTTATTGTAAACGCGTCGACCTTTTTGAATGAATGGCTGCTGCTCAATATCTCCCAGTTTTCTGTCATGGGCTCCAGCAGACCTACCGTCGCGTCATCTTTCCTGTGGTTTCTCAGCACAATTTCCCATTCGGATTCATACAGTTTGGATGTTATACGCTTAAAATCTATCTGAGTTTTTTCCGCCGCTATGTCGAACGCCTCTCCCACCTTGAGCCTGACTTCCTCATCTTTCGGCGTGTGACGGATTCTGTCCTCGCCGATAAACTGTTGTCCGCCGCCGCTGTCTGCCTTGTAAAGCCGCACGGTGCCTTCGGGGAGGGGCATGCCCAGTCCGTTATTAGACGTGTTCTCGAATATAATGTATACACCCGCCGGTAATTTTATGCTTTCCTGCGTGGCACGTCCCGTATACCGGCCTTTTGTCCCGCGAATCAGAAACTCTTTTCGCAGCGTTATGCCCGTTGCTTCGAGCAGATTTATCTGCTTTGTCTGCTGGTTCTTGATGGTGGTCTTCCGTTGCAGATCATATATATGGTATTCAAAAAAGCTCTGTTCTTTAAATTGAGGGGCGCCCGATTTTGCCATGCGTTCCATCTGATATATTCCATCCCGGGGTTGTTGCGTCACTCGATGAACAGCTCCGGCTATCAGTTTCAGCGTGGCGTTGCTGTACGTCGCGCCACTCTTATTGCCTATGGTCACCCATCCGGACATGCCGGATGATGTATCGTCTTTGCCAAGTGTCATGACATAATCAGCTTCCCATGTAATGCCGCCAGTCAAATAAGAAACCTCCAGGCGATGGGGCCTGGTAGTGCTGTTGTCGCAAAGCCAGGTTAGGGTGGGTTTTGCTATGAGATTCTCCGGTATCTCCGGGAGCACCTTTATGCCCGGATAGCCGAGATATATCTCGTCGTTGATACGGTATATCTGCCCCTGGTTATTGCTGAGCAGGACAGCTTCGATGGTTTCTTTTCTGTCCTGGAACTTGTTCTCGTCGATGATCTTGATCTTCTTGCCTACGTATTTATCGAAGAGTTTCTTCTCGCTGATAAGATCATATTCATAGTTCTGCTCAAGTACGCTGAACTTATCGGGATAGTTGAGTGATTGAACGTGGACGGTGACCGGCATAATCTGTGATGCCACATCCGTGAATCGAAGTTCCACCTCGCCCCGGGGAATCGTTACCTTTCTGGTATCCTTGATGAGTCCAAGATTGCTGTTGTAGACGGTTACCTCAACGTTTGTCTGGTCATCCGCCGTTGTTTTGGACACCGTTTCTCCTGCCTGTGCCACGGATGACAGAAACAGGATAATCAGACACAAAATTCCATACCTGGTTTTCATGATATGACCTCCTTATGTGCAGGAGCAGATTCCTGCGGTGGAAGATATGCTGAAGCGCGCCCGGCGCTTTGTACAATGCGTTGCAACTTACCATACTTTTGTTCGACGGTGGGATTTCTTTTTGCCCTGTTATATGATAAAAACCTTACGGTTGTGCGCACGAAATGCGGCACGTTTAACGGATTGGCGGGCGTTACGATGATGTCCGGATTCAATATATAATCGACTCGGGGGAGCTGTAATAGAATGGTTCGAACCATAGCGATACTGTTCGTCGGTATAGTTTCGATATCTTTCGCGGCTATATTCATACGATTCTGCAGTGATGTTCCGGCGATTATGATAGCCACGTACCGGCTCTGTATCGCGTCCGTTGTCCTCCTTGTTTTCTCCGCGATAAAGGGCATTTCATTCAAAGCCGTAAGCGGGAGAGACCTGTTGCTTTCGCTCGCGGGGGGCGTGTTTCTTGGCCTGCATTTTATATTCTGGACAACGTCCCTGAAATATACATCGGTTGCGAGCAGCGTGGTTATCGTCACCACGAATCCCATATTTGTCGGCATTTTTTCCTGGTTTTTTCTGAAGGAGAGGCAACCCAAAGCGATCATAGCGGGGATTATCCTGTGTCTTCTCGGTAGTATCGTAATCGCGGGGGGAGACAGCGGACTTCACGCGCTGGTCCTGCTTGACAAAAAAGCGCTGGTCGGTGATTTGCTTGCCCTGATGGGCGCGGTGATGGGAAGCGCGTATCTGCTTACGGGCAGCAGGGTGAGGGAACGTCTCGATATACTGACATATATAACGATCGTGTTCACGATGAGCGCCCTGTTTCTGCTGGCGACATCTCTTGTCATGGGCATATCTTTTACGGGATACAGCTCTTCTTCTTATATCTACATGATACTGCTGGCCGTTATCCCGCAGCTCGTGGGGCATACATCCATAAACTGGGCTCTTGAGCACCTGAGGGCGGGCATGATCGCGATATCGATCCTCGGGGAGGCAATTGGCGCAACGATCCTGGCATATCTCTTTTTCGGTGAAACGGTGAGCGCCTTTCAAATCGCCGGAATGGCGCTCATCTTTACTGCTATTATCATAGCGTCACGCAAGGGGAGAAAAACGTATGATGTATGAGACATCTTCTATTTGCCGGGACATCAAAAAATCAGTTTGATCTCTCCGGATTCACCGCGGGCTTGCTCACCGTAACCCACAGGAAAATCTCGGGGGAAGTTCCGGGCACACAATGCTAAATTATTGAGTCGGGTATAACTCAAGCCAGCCGACGGATAAAGATAAAGACTAAAAAAGAGAATTCGGTAAAGCGGAATATTAAATCAATAGAGACAAAGAGTCATTTGTCAGATGTGTAGGTTTGACCCCTTGATTACGCGTCAAGAACTTAAATAAATATTGAAAATCTCCGTAAATAATGTTTACTACCAAGCGGCTCGCAGATTGCGGCCTATCGAGAAAATGCTTCCGGACAAAATGAATAGGAGAAGGTCTTATGAAAAGGGTAATGACATTGGCGTTCATTGTTGTTGTTGTGAGTTTCCTCATCACCGGCTCGGCATGGGCCAAGAGTACTCTGGACATCTTAAAAGAGACAAAGGAGTGTCCTTATTGTTGGCTGGTCGGGGCAAACCTGAGCAAGGCAGACCTGAGCGGGGCAGACCTGAGAGGGGCATACCTGATCAGGGCAAACCTGGAACTGGCAAACCTGAGCGAGGCAAACCTGAGCAAGGCATTCCTGCGCGAGGCAAACCTGTTCGGGACATACCTGACCGGGGCAATGCTGCAAGAGGCAACCCTGAGAGGGGCAGAGCTGGGCGGGGCAAAGCTGAGCGGGGCAGACCTGAGCGGGGCATGCCTGAACGGGGCAAACCTGAGCAGGGCAAGGCTGAGCGGGGCAAACCTGAAAGGGGCAGACCTGAGCGGGGCAAACATGTACGGGGCAAACATGTACGGGGCAAACCTGAGCGGGGCAAACCTGGACGGGGCAAACCTGAGCTGGGCAAACCTGAGCGGGGCAAACCTGAGCGGGGCAAACCTGTACGCGGCTACCTGGACGGACGGGTCGGAATGTAAAGCCGGTTCAGTTGGCCAGTGCAACAAATAAAATAGAAAGAGAGGTCAGGCCTTTACGGACTCTTGCCCAATTTATAGTGCTGTTCTCGTCAAGAACTTAAATAAATATTGAAAATCTCCGTAAATAATGTTTATTATCAAGCAGATTGCGGCCTATCGAGAGAATGCTTCCGGACAAAATGAATAGGAGGAGGTCTTATGAAAAGGGTAATAACATGGGCGGTCATCGTTACTGTTGTGAGTTTCCTCATCACCGGCTTGGCATGGGCCAAGAGTGATCTGGACATCTTAAAAGAGACAAACAAGTGTCCCAATTGTACGCTGACCGGGGCAAACCTGAAAGGGGCATTCCTGTACCAGGCAAACCTGAGCGGGGCAAACCTGAGCGAGGCAAACCTGAGCGAGGCACACCTGTACGAGGCAAACCTGCAAGGGGCAAACCTGACCGGGGCAAACCTGACCTGGGCAAACCTGACCTGGGCAACCCTTCAAGGGGCAAACCTGAAAGGGGCAAACCTGACCGGGGCAAACCTGCTCGAGGCAAACCTGATTGGGGCAGACCTGAGAGAGGCATACTTGGACAGGGCAATCCTGACCGGGGCAAACCTGAGCGGGGCAGACCTGAGCGGGGCAAACCTGGAACGGGCACACCTGAGCTTCGCAAACCTGAGCGGGACAAACCTGAACGGGGCAAACCTGTACGGGGCAATCCTGAACGGGGCAAACCTGAGCGGGGCAAACCTGAGCGGGGCAGACCTGAGCTGGGCAAGGCTGAGCGGGGCTACCTGGATGGACGGGTCCGAATGTCAAGTCGGTTCAGTTGGCCGGTGCAACAAATAATAAGGCTTTTGACGAGAAAAGCGGTTTATTTCTGAATAGAAAAAGGGGTCAGGTCTCAACCCCTCACAACAAACAAAAGCCCGATCTCTCATTTTGAGAAACAGGGCTTTAAGTGATCAGACCATAATCCCCCCGGTTACAGTTGTTCACAAGTACATATGATGCGTTCAAGATCAATAACTATGCTATTTCACTAACTCTATTGTAATATCTTGTCAAGAGATATTAAGGTGAGACTTTCGAACGGTAATCAACGATTTTGTTCTGAGATTATTTTGAGGGTTTGTAGGTGGCGTCAACAACCGGCACTCTTGACATTTCCCTTTATCTTATCTGAACAGTACGGGTTGAAAGCTACTATATAAATCCGCTCTCCTGATTTATTGACTTCAATAAATAAGGGGTAATCTCTCGGTACAGTCAAGAGTTGTTGATAAGGTAGGTGTAGCCCCGACAATGAGAATAACCCCAAAACCGCCAAAATGGCCTTTACATGTGGGGTATAGCGTGGGGTGGCTCAAAATTAAGAATTAAAAATGGGTCATGAATACATCGTAACCCCTTGATTATATTATGGAGGGCGATGTGGGATTCGGACCCACGACCTTTGGCTTCGGAGGCCAACGCTCTATCCAACTGAGCTAATCGCCCTTGTTTAGAATGCCGGTAAATTTGATTTTTACGGGTGCATTATTTTTTGAAAAGTTCCTGTGTAATGCGCATAACGTGCCGACTC
>Ga0208902_1000519_pt1 | contig 19980 bp, 25 predicted proteins | sample AntAceMetag02UKH_FD_184767 | JGI IMG/M metagenome (GOLD analysis project Ga0208902, IMG submission 184767) | Saline lake microbial communities from Ace Lake, Antarctica - Antarctic Ace Lake Metagenome 02UKH (SPAdes) (version 2) | ecosystem: Environmental > Aquatic > Non-marine Saline and...
ACCTTTTTATACCTTTCTGGACAGACCCGATAAACCTATACATTATGAAAAATTACATGAAATAATTGATAATATTTTAAATTAAAGTAATAAATTATATAAATAAACTTCTTCTACAGCTTAACATGAAACTTGCATTATTATTTTCAGGGGGAAAAGATTCTTGCTTAGCAATGCATTATGCAATGCAAGAACATGAAATAAGTTGCTTAATCAGTATTGTTTCTGAAAACAAAGAGAGTTACATGTTTCATGTTCCAAATATTGAATTAACTTCTGTGCAAGCTAAAGCTATGCAATTACCCTTAATTCAACAAATCACCAAAGGTGAAAAAGAAAAAGAATTAATTGATTTAAAAAAAGCTATTCTTGAAGCAAAAGAAAAATATAATATTCAAGGAATTGTAACAGGTGCAATAAGATCTAAGTATCAAGCTTCAAGAATACAAAAAATCTGTGATGAACTTGATTTAAAATGTTTAAACCCTTTATGGCTAAAACCACAAACAGAAGTTTTGCAAGAAATAATTGATAATAAATTTGAAGTTATTATTTCCGGAGTTTTTGCCTATCCTTTTGATGAATCATTTTTAGGCAAAAAAATAGATAAAGAAATGATTGCAAAACTGCAAGAATTCAATAAAAAGTATAAAATAAATGAAGCAGGAGAAGGTGGAGAAATAGAAACAACTGTTCTTGATGCACCTTTTTTCAAAAAGAAAATAATAATCAAAGATGCAACTATTGCATTTGAAAATTATGCAGGAACTTACGAAATTAAAGAGTGGGAGTTAGAGGAGAAGTGAATTATTTCTAAGAATTCTTTAATCTTTATCAACCAAATAAATCAAAAACACTTCTTAACACAACATTAAAACCAAAACATTTATATATTAGTTCTTATAGATAACATATTATGAAAATAGTTCCAGGTAAATACACAATAGAATTATTTGCAGAAAAACATAATCTTACTAGAGATTCTGCAATCAACAAGTTATCAAAATTAAGAAAACAAGGTTATGCCCAAGTTTCAGGAGGAGGAAAACAAAAGAGAATATATACAGTGAGCAATAAAAAAATAAGAGAACCAAATGGTTTTTTTAAAATACTAAACAAATACTCTCCTGAAAAAATAATTCCAAGTTTTCAACATTATGTTTTTGGAAAATACACAATTGAAAAAGCAATAATTGATGGGTTATTATTAAATAATAATATTAGAATAAGAAAAGCAATGTATTACTTATTTAACCATATTGAAAATTGGAAAAGATTATTTGATTTAGTAAAAAAACATAATTTAGAAAAAGAAGTTAAAAAATTATATCGAGAAGCAAGACAAAAAGTTAGAGTTAAGAAAATTCCTAAGAGGTATGAAAAATGATAAATAATGAAGACCAAAATCAATTATTTAAATTAATTGCAAATTACATAGAAAAAGATATTTCTTGCATAGCTATTGGTGGAACAGCTATGATATTTTTAGGATACAAAAATGCAACAAAAGACATAGATCTTGTATTTAACAATGAAAAAGAAAGGAATGTTTTTGTTAAAGCAATTGAAAAATTAGGATACAAAGAAAAATCTTTAATTGGAATTTATGATAAAAAAAGACAAGAAAATAAATATAAACTAAAGATATATTCAAGAGGAGAAGAAAGATTTGATTTGTTTGTAAAAAGTGTTTTTGGATTTGAAATAGAGTTAAATAATAATTTTACTCAAAGAAATGATTTTATTGAAAAAAAAGAATTAAATATCTATGTTATTCCAGAAGAGTATTTAATATTATTAAAGTCATTAACAAGCAGAGAAAAAGATTTTGAAGACATACAAAATATTATAAAGAAAAAACAAGACATTGATTGGAATCTTATTATTGATGAAGCAATCAAACAAAAAAATAGTAATTCATGGATATTAATTGATTTAGAAGAAACAATGCAAAAACTAAATAAAATAATATTTATTAAAAAGAAATATTTTAATAAGATTTATGAAGCACAAGAACAAAAATATTAAAAAACTTAGTAAGATAATTAATTTGGGATAAAATGAAAACTTTAATAATATATTATTCAAGAACAGGAATAACCAAGAAGGTTGCAGAGCAACTTGCAAAAGAACTAAATGCAGATATAGAAGAAATTATTTCTATTAAAGATAGAAAAGGTGCAAAAGGTTATCTTTTATGTGGAAAAGAAGCTGTTAAAAAAATAAGTGCAGAAATAAAACCAATTAAAAAAGATCCTGCAAACTACAACTTAGTACTTATTGGAACACCTGTTTGGATTGGAAAAATGGCAAGTCCGATTAGAACTTATATTATGAATAATAAAAGTAGAATAAAGAATGCTGCATTCTTTTGCACAGAATATAGCTCTGGAGCTGAAACCACTTTTAGAGAAATGCAGAAATTATTAAATAAAAAAGATGTTAAGAAATTAAGATTAACCACAAAACAAATTAAAAAAGGAAATTACATAAGTCAAGTAAAGGACTTTGTTAAAGAAATAAAATAACAAAAGAAAAAGAATGCACAAGTATTACTTGTGCAAAGGTGTGTTTTTGGGTGTTAACAATTTTGTGGAGGTGTATTTTATTTCTATGAAAATTAATCAAAAATAGTGCTTTTTTGTAATAATTTCCTAAAATGTTTAACTTCATCAATAGGCATTAATCCATCAAAATAAAGTTCTCTTGAGGCCTTTGTAATTTCATTTAAATCTTCCATAGATAAACTATATTTAGCCATTTTATCACCTCAAACCTTTATTTTATGTTTATATAAGCTATTAAATCATTGTATTATAAATGGGTTATGAAATTCAAATTCATAATGCTTTTAAATGAAATTTTTTGTCATTTATGAATAATTGTTGTTCTTTATAAAATATTAAAAATTAACATAAACAAATAAACTAAAGGGTATAAGTAAGGGTATAAATAAACGAAACAAATAGTTCAACTAAATGAAATATCTTAAAAAAATATATAAAAGAAGCAAATAATCTGTGTGTTATGAAAATCCTATCAAAGAATATTCATAAGGGAATAATAAAAGTGCTAGTTGATAATCCAGATGATTTATGGTATCTTGATGAAATCATAGAATCAGAAGATAAGTGTAGATGCAGAACCATAAGAAAATTAAAAATTGGTGATGAAAACAATCCTAAAATTGTAAGAAAGCCTGCAACCATCACTATCTCTGTTGAGAAAACCGAATTTCATGAATCTACTGGGAATCTTCGTGTCTCAGGAAAAATAATTGATGGCCCAGATGATATTCCAAGAGGCAATTATCATAGTTTTAATATTGAACCAGGAAAGGATATTACTATTATGAAAGATTATTGGCCAAAGCATTTACTTCAAAAACTTGATGAATCTCAAAAAGTTGCTTCTCAATACTTGATTATTATTTTTGACAGAGAAAAAGCGATATTTGCAGAGTTAAAGAAAAGAAATTATAAGGTTATAACAAGCATTAATGTTGAGGCACAAAGCAAAAGAACGCCAGAAACAAAGGTTGAAAATATTTACAAGGAGATTTCTAAATTAATAATTGAATATAATAAAACAAAAGAGTATTCTGGCATTATTATTGGCTCTGCAAACTTCTGGAGAGAATATATAAAAAAAGAGTTACCAGAAGAATTAAAGAAAAAGATTGTTTATGCAACTGTTTCTAGTGTTGATGAATCTGCAATTAATGAGCTTATTAAAAGACCTGAACTTAAAACCCTGCTTGAACAAGAGAGAATGGTTCAGGAATTATCTTTAATTGATACCATAAAAGAGGCAATTGCAAAAGAAAATGCTTGTTATGGTATTAAAGATTGTGAAAAAAATATTACTGAGGGCAATATTAAATTATTAATTGTTTCTAATAACCTTATTAAAAAGTTTAGATCAGAAAATAAATTCCATATTTTAAAGAATTTAATGAAAACTGCAGAAAAAATGCAGGCAGAACTGCATATTATTTCTTCAGATAAAGCTGCAAAACAACTAGATTCCCTTGCAGGGATAGCTGGTGTTTGCAGGTGGTAACATGGATCATGTTGCAATTCTGTCAAAAAAATATAAATTTCTGGATAAAATAATTTCTGGTGAAAAAATAATAGAGTCCAGGTGGTATGTAAATAGAATTGCACCCTGGAATAAAATAAAAAAAGGAGAAATTGTTTATTTTAAAAATTCAGGGGAACCTGTAAAAGCAAAAACTAATGTTAAAAAAGTTCTGCAATTTGACTTAAAGCACAAAAGAATAAAAGATATTCTTTCTGAGTTTGGTAAGAGAATTGGTTTTGATTCAAAAGATATGAATAAATGGGTTGAACTGTATAAAAACAAAAATTATTGCATTCTAATGTTTTTAGAAAATCCGACAAAAATAAAACCTTTTAAAATTGATAAAAAAGGTTTTGGTATTAGTTCTGCTTGGTTATGTGCGAATAATATTAATAAAATAAAAATCTAATTCAAGAAATAAGCACATTTATTAATATCTTTTAAACAGATCCCATTAGGAGCACAATCCACATGACTCTCACAATCATCTTCTGATATTAAAACTTCATCACTATAAACAACACATTCTGCAACAGGAGTTTCATTTCCTGCAAATGTATAAGTCTTTCCTGAACCAAGATTAGATGAGAAATCTATTCCTAAATTCTGTTCTAGGTTTCCAATTGCTGAAGAAATTCCAAAAGTGTAACCAATTAATAATGTTAATACAAAACCTACCAATACTAATAATGTTATTGTTCCTGGCCCCATTGATTGAAACATCTTTTTGGTTTCATTATACTCTTTTTCTTGTTCAGACACCTTATTCTTTTTTGGATTATTAAACATATAGTATTATTAAAAATTTTGATGTTTAAAAAAGTATTGTTTAAAAATAAGAAATACTATAACTATTTTAATAATTATAAAATAATATATCTCTTTTGCAACAACAATCTTTATATATAACATTCAATAAACTACAATGTATATGGTGCAAAGCCATAATAAAAACACCATATATGGGGTGTTATCACATTTGGGTGAATATAAATGAAATGTCCATTCTGCAATCATGAAGATACCAAAGTTATTGAAAGTAGAGAAACTGAAGAATTATCTGTAACTAGGAGAAGAAGGGAATGTGATAAGTGTAATGCCAGATTCACAACCTATGAAAGAGTTGAAATTAATATAAGGGTTATAAAAAAAGATGGCACAACTCAACAATTTGATAGAGAAAAAATAATTAAAGGGTTGATAAAATCTTGTGAAAAAAGACAGATTTCTCAACAACAAATTGAATTAATAGCTTCTAAAATAGAATCTTATATTATGAAGAATGGGCTTAAAGAGATTAAAACAAGCAAGATAGGTGCAATAATTATGAGAGAATTAAAAAAAATAGATAAAGTTGCATATATCAGGTTTGCTTCTGTTTATAAGGATTTTACAGATTTAGATTCTTTTAAAGAAGAATTACAAAAATTGACTAATAAATAATTATTATAAAACAATCGGCTATTATAAAACCCTATGCATCTGTGCCATGATTGACATTGTTTAACAAAGTTAAACATGGCAAGGCCAGACGGAAATAAACTTAGCAACCTTACAAAGTGAGGTGCTTAAGTCTGTTGAGTAGTAGAGGGTTTCATAATAGCCAAAACAATCATTAATTTTGAATACAAATAATTTCATAATAAAAATAGAAGAAAAAGGTGAAATAATGGCAAAAATAAAAAAAATAAAAAAAAGAAGTGGAGAAATAGTTTCTTTTGATCCAGATAAAATAACTGTTGCAATATTCAAAGCTGCAAAAGTAGTTGGTGGCCATGATATGACTAAAGCAAAAGATATTGCACAAGAAGTTATTAAAATATTAGAATCAAAAACAACCCCAGATGAAATTCTTAATGTTGAAAAAATACAAGATGTAGTCGAGAAAACTCTTGTTGAAGGAGGACATTATAAAACAGCAAAAGCTTTTATTATTTATAGATATGAAAGAAGTAAAACAAGAGAAAAAACAAAAGAGATTCTTGATGGAAAAATCGACACTCTAAAAGTTAGTCATAATGCTCTTCAGGTTCTTGAAAGAAGGTATTTATTAAAAGATCCAACAACAGGAAAACTTCTTGAAACACCAGAAGATATGTTTAGAAGAGTTGCAAATAATATTGCTGAAGCTGAAAAAAAATATGTAACAAAGAATGAAGAGAAAAAAGTTGCTCAAGAATTTTTTGAGATTCTCTCAAAATTAGAGTTCCTGCCTAACAGTCCTTGCTTGATGAATGCAGGAACACCAATACAACAATTATCTGCTTGTTTTGTTCTTCCAATAGAAGATTCAATGGAATCCATATTTGAAACATTAAAAGATACTGCATTAATTCATAAATCTGGTGGTGGAACTGGATTTTCTTTTTCAAAATTAAGACCTAAAAATTCTTCTGTTAAAACAACTCAAGGAGTTGCAAGTGGGCCTATAAGTTTTATGACTGCATTCAATGCAGTAACAGAAGTTGTTAAGCAAGGAGGAAAAAGAAGAGGGGCAAACATGGGAGTTTTAAGAGTTGATCACCCAGATATAATTGAATTTATTACTTGTAAAGAAAATAATGATAAACTTAACAATTTTAATATTTCTGTCGGTATTACAGAGGATTTTATGAAAGCAGTTGAAAAAGACGAAGATTATGAATTAATAGAACCCAACACACAAAGGGTGATTAACAAAATTTCTGCAAGGCAAGTTTTTGATTTAATTGTGGTTATGGCTTGGAAAAATGGTGAACCAGGAATTATATTTTTAGATAGAATGAATAAGGATAACCCAACACCACATATTGGAATAATAGAATCAACTAATCCATGTGGAGAACAACCTTTATTAGCTTATGAATCTTGTAATCTTGGCTCTATTAATCTTTCAAAATTTGTAAGAAAGGATAGCAAGGATTTTGATTGGGGGAAACTTGAAAGAGTAACAAAATTATGTGTAAGATTCATGGATAATGTTATTGATATGAATAATTTTCCATTACCAGAAATAACAAGCATGGTTAATAATAATAGAAAGCTTGGTCTTGGAATAATGGGTTTTGCAGATGCACTTTACAAATTAAAAATTAGGTATGGTTCTGATAAAGGTGTCGCTATTGCTAAAAAGGTTATGAAGTTTATCCAAGATAAAGGAAGAGAAGAATCAATAAACCTAGCAAAAACAAGAGGATTATTTCCTAATTATCCTGGAAGCTTACTTGAAAAAAAAAATAGGCCTCAAAGAAATTCTACAATCACAACTATAGCTCCTACAGGAACAATTAGTATGATTGCAGATTGTTCAGGTGGGTGTGAACCAGTATTTGCTCTTGCATATATAAAGAATGTTATGGATAACACTCAATTAACTTATATGCATGATGAATTAAGAAATATTCTAAAAGAAAAAGGTTTAGATAAACCAGAAATAATAAAAAAAATAGCAGAACAAGGAACAATACAACATATAGATGAAATACCTCAAGAAATAAAAGAAGTGTTTGTTACTGCACATGAAATTACTCCTGAAGAGCATATTAAAATGCAGGCTGCATTCCAGAAATATACAGATAATGCTGTTTCTAAAACAGTTAATTTCTCTGCTGATGCCACAACTGAAAATATAGACCAAGTTTACAGATTGGCTTATAAATTAAATTGCAAAGGTGTAACAGTATATAGGGATGGCTCTAGAGGAATGCAGATAATGAATGTAGGAAACAAAATTAATGAAGGTGTTAAAAGAGATGTTGAAAAACTTGCAAGCAAACTTAAAGAAGAAATTCTAAAAAAGAATGGAAAAAAGAATTCTAATAAAACTCCAAAATTAGAATTAAGTTCAAAAGCAAGTAAAAAAGATAAATGTCCTGAGTGTGGAGCAAAAATGCAGTTTAAAGAAGGTTGTGCTACTTGTCCAAGTTGTGGATTTTCTTTTTGCAGCAGTGCATAAATCAGCATTAACACATTTTATGCACTTAAGGTGAGCTCATTAAATTTAAGGCAATTAAGGCAATACTCAAATTATATTAACAAATTAAATATCGTATTGCGGAGTTTTATTGTCTGCTATGCAGACAACCTTTAACCACAAATCGCAATGATTTTTCACTTTGTGAAAAATGCGATTTGCTTATTTTACTCCAAGGCAATACTTAGTATGCAAATAATAAAATGGGGAGAATTCATATTTATACAGGAGATGGAAAAGGTAAAACAACTACTGCTATGGGTATGGCTATGAGAGCTATTGGTCATGGCCAAAGAGTTGTGATAGTGCAATTCTTAAAAGGCCAGGAAACAGGGGAAGAATTAATTCCTGATTTTGGAGGAAAATTAATTTTCAAAAAGTTTGGTTCTGAGAATTTTGTTTTTCCTGGGCAAGAAAAAGAATCTGATTATACCCAAGCAATTGATGCTATTAATTTTGTCAGAGAAGCTTTATCAACAGAACCAAATCTTCTGATTCTTGATGAAATAAATTGTGCATTTGCACTTGGACTTATTCCAATAGAAGAAGGCCTTAAACTAATACATGATTGTCCTGCAAAAACAGAGCTTGTTTTTACAGGAAGAAATGCTCCTCAGGAATTAATAGAAAAAGCAGATCTTGTTACAATAATCAAGAAACTAAAACATTATTTTGATAATGGAGAACCTGCAAAGAAAGGAATTGAGTTTTAGTTTTTAATCTCTATATCTGCCTGAAAAAGTCATCATACTTCCAGGAATATTTATTACTCCAAATTCTTCTTCTTGATTTGTCACAAATCCAGTTAACATTCCTGCAGGTTTTCCTGTGTATGGGCTTGAAATTAATTCTTTACCATTAAGAATAATTCTTTGCTTTTCACCTTTTTTAAAAGAATAAACAACTTGAACTCTATCTCTATCAAATAAATCAATTGGTTCTGATTTTATAACAGGCAGTCCTGCTTCTATTGTTTTATCTTTAAGATTATATCTCATTGCGAGTCCAGGAATTTTTCTTGAATAAAACAAAATAATAAATTGAATATCACTTCTTGATTCTATTATTTCTTGATTTAAATTTCCAGAATAAACAAAACTTCCTTGCTCTGTATTTGGGAAATCACCATCTAAACTACTTTTCACAACATATGAAGTTAATTTATATTCATTTTGTTGTCCAAGTTCTTGTTGATCTTCAAAAATAACAAATGAACTTGCAACAACAACACTAAGAACAATTAATGCTACTATTACTGCTTTTTTTATTTCCATATAAACATTATACTAATTAGGATTTAAAAAACTTTTGTAAAAAATTATTATCTTTGTTTAATATTCTTATTTCTTATATTCAAACTATAATATAAAGCATGCATTGCAAGATTTCTTTTATTTGCATGTGGGGGAGTTAAAATATGTTTAGTAGAATCTTTAACATATGGAATAAGCTCTAATTTTGGAACAAAAATATTATCATCATCAATTGCAAAGAATAAACCAAAATTATCATTTTCATTAGTATATAACAATAATTCACAATTATCATCTATAAAGTATAATAAATCATTTGCTTCAGCTAAATCTTTTTTTTGTTCAATAACACTCTTTTCAATCAAACAATCTAAATTTTTATTAACAAAATCTTTGGGATTTTTTTGAATAATTATTTTTGAATTAAAAATATCCAAAAACCTGTTTTGTGCATTATATAAATCAATGAAATTATTTAGGGTATTAAAATTATCTATATCAAATTTTTGATCAGTAAAAAGAGGATCTTTTAATTTTAGATATATGTCTTTTCTAAATCCTTTAAAAAAATTCAATGTTGATTTTGTATATCTTGTTAAGGTAATCGGAAAGATTGAATCTAATTCAGGATATAGTTCATACTCATTCAAAAGGAGGATTAACTTATTTGCAAACACCCTATATGCATGTTTTTTACAATTACTAATAAATATAGGATTATTATCATTTAATTCCTCTATGTGTTGTAAAGTGAGTTTATCTTTATGACCTATAATTGGTTCTTTATTAAAATAGAATCCTTCATGGTTATATATGTTAAAACCATTAAGATAAAAAAAATCTATAAATTCTTTTTTAGATAAAACTTTAATTCTCGAATCAATATCTTCTGGAGACCAAATTTCATTCATTTTTAATCAATTAATTTTATAATAAAAATAAAAAAAATTAACAACCTGCTAAATCACAAATTGCTATTTCAACATCAGTTAAAGTGTAATCACCTGCATACTCTACTTCATCAATAAATAATGTTGGTGCATATTTTAAACCAAGTTCTCTTGCTTCTTGCATTGAAGTTTCATAATGATATTCACCATAAAGTTCAATACATAATTCTTTATCTCCTGCATTAACTCTCACACATTTCCAATCCACATTAACATATCCTTGAGTTTCTAAATCTCTAATTAATTGGGTTATTTCTGCTTTTTTCTCATCACTTTCTGAGTAAAAATATTTTAATTTTGGGATTTCATAAAGTATTAGTTCTGGTTCTTCAGTTATAATTACTTCTTCAGTTGGCTCTTCTTCCTCAATTATTTCTTCAATAGGTTCTGTAATAACTTCTGGTTCTATAATTTCCTCAACAATAGGTTCTTCTTCTACCACTTCAGCTTCTCCAACTTCTTCAAGCTCTTCTTCAGGTATTTCTTGCTCTGTTTCAACTTCCCCAGTTTCAACCTCTTCAGTTTCTTCTTCTATTATTTCAAAAGAAGTTTCATCTTCAAGTGTTTCTTCTGCATCTTCTGCATTGTCAAGTAATATTTCAATATCTGCATTTTCCTTTAATTCTTCTAAAAAGAGAATATATTTTTCACTAGCCTTGTTTGCTTTTATTTCATCTTTTATTTCTTCAATTTTCTCTTCATTCATTGCTAATTTCTGTATCAAATGATATCCATATGCAGTTTTTACTATTGCCATTTCTCCTGCATTTAAAGAAAATGCTGCATCTTCAAATTCAGGAACCATCTCGCCTTTTCCAAAAAAGTATTCTCCACAAGTTTCTACTGACCCAGGATCTTCACTCATGCTTTCTACATAATCACAAAATGTGGAATCATCTTGTTCTAATTCTGTTTTTAATTCAACCAATTTATTATATATTTCTTCATCTTCTTGTTCAGATAATAATAAAATATGTCTCACATAAGCTTTTGAAGATAAATAATTAACAAGTTCTTCATTTGAGATTTCAATATCTTTTGCAAATGTTTCATTAGCTAATTTATCTAATAATATATAATATTGGAATTCTTCTAATAAATCATCTAAATTCATTCCTGAAGCTTCAAGATTTTCTTTAAGTTGGGTTTTAGTCAATCCACGCATAATTAATAATTCGTTCAAAGATGCTTCTGCTTCTTCAAGAGAAACTGTTATTCCTAATTCTTCTGCTTTTTGTTTTATTAATTCCTGTTCAATTAAACTATCCAAAACATCTTCTTTTGCAATTGGAGATAAGGAAGCTTGAGTTAATTGATCATATTTCTGGTTTAAATTATATATAAATACTGGTTCACCATTAACATATGCTGCAACTTCATTATCTTGAACTTCTACTGATTTAAACCAATCTGTCATAAAACCAGCTGCAATTATTAATGCCACTATAATTAATCCTAGAACAATATAAAATACAGATTTCCCTTTTTTCTTAGTTTTTGTTTTAGAAGTTTTCTTTTTAATTTTCTTCTTTATTGGTTTATCTTTAATTATATCTTCTATTATTGGTTTTTCCTTTTTAATTACTTTATTTTTTAATTTTTTAATTTTTTTCTTTTTGATTTTTTGTTTTGCTTTATTTCCTTTTTTAGGTTTTTCTACTAATTGTTCTATTTCTTGAAGTTCTTCCTCGCTAATATCTTCAAGTTCATCAAGATCATTAGAATCAACATTTGTTTCAAAACTCAAATCATCTAAATCTTTAACCAAATCTTCATTTTTAGCCATAATTGATCACCCTTATTAAATTAACTATTTTAATGTAGTTTCACCCCTTATTTACTTATAGAAGGTTAATAGTATATAAATATTTTGTTTTATTTGGCTATTATGAAACCCTCTGCGTCTGTGCTCAATAATTCCTTCAGAATTATTGGCACACCTTCTGTTGTGCACATTGTTTGCCTTATTTGCAAAGCTAATAATGGCAAGGCCAGACGGAAACAGACTTGGCAACCTTACAAAGTGAGGTGCTTAAGTCTGTTGAGTAGTAGAGGGTTTCATAATAGCCGTTTTATTTAATTAATATTCTAATAAGAGTTATTAATATTATGTTTATACATAACTGAATATCAAGCCTTTTTTGCAACCAACAAGTAAAACAAAGTGATGAATGCAGTTATTATAAAGATAGTAGGAATGTCCATAATCAACAAAATCAAAGCAATTATTACAATTCTTCCTAATGTTAAACCAATTTCTCGTAATATAAAATAACTCATTATTTTTTTTGAGGTTTCTGCTTGGTGATATGCTAATCTATTCATTGAAATGCTGACAGTTGTTCCTAAAAAGTTTGTAATAAAATTTATTATAAAAAAAAGAAAAGGTGCGTTTGCAAATATTCTTATTATCCATAAAGGGGCATAGGTTAAAACACTTGCTTCAAACACTTTTTTAGGGTATTTATCAGCTATTCTGCCTATTTCTGCAATCAAAAATGCTATTATTAATGCTGCAAAAGAAAATATTCTTCCTAAAGCTAAAATATCATTTAGGACAATATAAATAAATAAAGGCCATAAAATTTCTTCAATAACTGCTAAAAAACCTTCAAGGGCATAACCCAAAACTTTTATTTTTTTATCTACACTAAAAATACTTTTTAGGTTCAATTTTTCTTTAGGAACATAAATATCTTTTGTTAAAAATAAAGGAATTATAGATATGAATGCTAAAATAGAAGCCACAATAAATAATGTGGAATAAGATGTTAAAAATATAATATACGCCCCAATTAAAGGTCCTAGAACAGAAGTTATTATCAATAATATTTTATAAATAGAAAGATCTTTAGCTTCTTTATTTGTTTCTGCAGATTTTGTGAATTCAACATGAAAACACCCCCAATAAACTGCATTAGCCACACCAAACAAGATTGCAACAATATAATAAGGAAATCCTGCAGACATTTCTGCCAATAACAAATAACCAGGTATCCATAATAATGTTCCAATAGCCATAACTTTTTTTATACCAATTATTGATCCAAGTTTTAATGAGGGAGGATAAAATAATAGTAAAAATAAAAAAAGTATTGAATAAAAAATCATTATTTTCTGCAAATTAAAACCCAAACTTATAAGATAAATAGGAATAAAAAGAGAAATAAAAGATTGGCTAAGATTTTTTATAAAACTAGAAATATATAAATCATCTAACTCTCTGTGTTTTAAATATCTTACAAATAATCCATTAAAATAATATCTTAAATGATGCATAACTTAGAATTTAAGATTGTTCTTTATTAAGTTTATTGTTGGGATATCATAAAATAAAAAATAAATTAAGTCCTAATGTTTTTTCAGTTTTTAATTGTTTATTCTAAACTTAATTCTCTTTTATCTCTTCTATATGTTTCATTCCACGAAGATCCACTATAACTCCCACCACTATAAACTTTAATTAGAATATTCCTTTCGTCTTCTACAACTTCATCAATATGAATATAATCTTTTGAACATTTTGAATTTAAAAGAGCTTCAAACTTTAACTCATCTTTATCTTTAGGTCTCCAAATAAGATAGATTGTATCATATCCATAAGTGGAACCATTTTCTGCTAATCTTCTAACTGCACAAACATCTCTTCTTGATTTAGGATAAACAGGTTCGTATGTAAAATCACATCCTAAACTTGGACCTATCATATCTACAAGAGATTTTGCTGTTGGTTCTTGTATCTCATTTTTCATTTTATTTCACCTTTTCCTTATTTTGACTCATATTCACATACCTCTTTGCAACCTCTAAAAGACCAGAACAATCAGCATAATTTGAATCTATATCATTACCAATTTGCCATAGTGTTTTAGAATCATCTGTATAAAGACTTATTGCGTCTACTAATTCTTCTGTTTTAGGACCCATAAATCTTGATGCCATTTCTAAATAAAATAATGTCCTTGTTCTATCAGGAGCATCATTAATTTCTAATACAACATTATTAACTATTTTATCTATTATTTTAAACCCATTAGGTAAATTATATATTATATCAATTATATTCTTCAAATTATACTTATCTTCGCCAGTTAGTTTTATTTTAGTCATTTTCACTTACCTTTTATTTTTTGTTTAACTTGTAAATCATTTTAATTTTGATAGGTCTATTTTATAGTTGAATTCTTTTGTATCCTGAACACCATAATCATATCTACTGATCCCATCATTCATTTTTGCATGGGCTTCATATTTACCAGAAATAATTATCTTGTTTCCATCCTGTTTAAACTCAAACCCCCTTGTTCTTGGATAAACTGTAGAAAACTTTTTTCCAGGATGATAAGTATTAAAATTAATTCTTTCTAATTTTATGATACCTTTTCCTTTAATAACTAAGTATGTCTCAATGCTATTTATCTTAGCATCATAGCTCCTATCAAGGTTATTTATTTTTACAAAAACTAAATCATCAGACAACTTTTTTGTGGCAAGATCGCCTATTCCAAAATTATATTTTGCATTCATTAAGCTTTGTATACTGTCAATGTCTAAATCTTTAATTGCTTTTTCAACACTTTCAAGTTTTCTTTTTTCTTTTTCCTCACTTTTTAAATTATATCTTTCTATTGTTTCAGTTGATCCATCTTTTTTGCATTCAATTACTTTTAATCCTTCCCGAGATTTTAGACCTACAATTACACTATCTTTTTTTTCTTCTAAAATCTTTGATTCAGTAAAATAAATAGACCAATTATCACTATCATTAGCATGCCCCCCTCTATATGTTGCTGGACCAAAACTACTTAATATTTTTTCAGATTTCAAATCAACAATTTGATAAGCACTCTTATAAGTTAAACCATGCATCCCACTATATTCATCTACACTAATATCTATTGTTGCAATACCATATCTTTCTCCTGCATCAGAACTATTGATACTATTTTGATAAACCTTACCCCCCAGAGAAGGAAGATTTTTATTAACAATAGACTCTAATTTAGCAGATCCCATTGTTTCTTTTTTATTTTCAAATACTTTTCTATATTTTTCTTTTTTAATTGTACTAAATTCATTTAAAATATCTTTTATTGTTACTAAATTATATTCTTCCATTTTTATTCACCTTTTATTATTTATTTTAATTCATATAACCAAGAGATTGTTCAATCTCATTGTATTTATCCATCCATTCTTTTTGCTGTTTTAAAGTAAGTCCCTTAGGATTGTTTACAATACCTAATTTCGAATTCACTTTATTAGTTAGAATAAACTTCTTAAGCTCTTCTTGTGTTGGCTTATTATCAATTATATATTTCAATACAGTAATATCTACAGGCTTTTTATAGATAACATCAAGAGCATCACCTGCAACCCTTCTGAATCTCTCTGGTTCTGAAGAAACACCAGCAACATAAATTCCTTTGTTCTTTGCAGATTTTGCAACATTGACTCCACCTTGATAATCTGCATCAGTATTATCTGCATGGGAACCTACTAAATTTCCATCAGTAATAATAATATCAAAATTATTATTTGCAATCATCTCAAGACCTTTATTCTCAGAACTTGCAGTATGAAAATCATAATCTTTTCTAAATACAAGTTCTAATGATTTACGATACAAAATTTCATCATCGACATAAAGTATTTTCATTTTTATTTTACCTTTTAATTTTAATCAAAATTATTTTAAATAAAGTTTATTAAAAGTATCTATTATAAAATCCAAACATTTCTTTGGAGTTTTATCCAATGGAATATTTTCTGGATAAACTATTCCTTCAAAAAAAGTTTTTCTAGTTTCTGGTATTTTTTCATTCTTGAATCTTGATAAATAATCCAATGCATGAGCAAAAGTATGTTTCCAACATTCTACTTCTCTTTTTGAATTTAAACTCTTATCTCCCCGATTCTTAATTGTATTCTCATCCTCATAAACAGGCAAACCATAATATCTTGTAGTATCACCATGACCTGAAAGACCTTTTTTAGTCATTTCTGATTGAGACATCCCAGCATCATTGCCAACATAACCTGTTTTCCCAGTTGCAATTAAACATGGAGTTCCATGTAACCATGCTTCATAAAAAACATTAATACCAATATTCTCTTTTTCCATGTCCATATCACTAATAACTAAATCAAATCTCTTATTAGGAGCCTTATCAAACTCTTCCTTGATTTTAGTAATTGCCTCTTCACCAGAAGAAACATAAATAAAACTAATACCATACTTTGCAACTTCATTTTCAAAGTATTGTTTTGCAGCATCAATATTTTCTTTAGTATCATCTGCAATCAATACTTTCTTAATTCCAAGTTCTTTGATTTTTTCTTCAATTGACATTTTTATTTACCTCCTTATCACAACAACTGTTTCATTGTTGCTACTATTAAGTAGCGTATATTAACTATTAATAGTTTTCTGCTATCATTAATAGTAATAATAGTAAAAAGGCAACATTTATATATAATAAAAAAATACTAAATATATGCAAAGAAAACTAATCAAACAAGGTGCAGGACTGACAATATATTTACCAAAGAAATGGTTAGATAAAAATAAATTAAATAAAGGTAATAATATTGAAATAAAAGAAATTGAAAATTCTTTAATTGTTGCAAGCAATAAAACAAGCTTTGAACCACCTGCAATTGTTGACATAGAAAATATGGATAGAAATGCTTTTATTAAAACAATAGTTTCTCATTATGAAAGAGGATGTTATGAAATAATAATTAAAAAAACAAAAAAAACACTATATGATCCTTGGAAAGACAAAGAAACCCCCCTAGAAAAAGAAATAGAATTCTTAACAAACAGATTAGTAGGTTTTGAAATAATAAGTATTCAAAAAGACAAAATAACAATAAAAGACATTTCAATGTCTTCTGCAAAAGAATTTGATAATGTCTTAAGAAGAATATTTCTACTTATTTTAGAATATCAAAAAACAATAAAAGAGAATATAGATAATAATTCTAAAATAGAAAGTAGTGAAGAGTATCATGATAATATTACCAAACTAATAAGCTTCTGCATAAGATTATTAAATATATCACAAGAGAAAACAGTTACAGAAAAAATAAATTTACACACAATACTAACCTTCTTAGACAAAATAACCGACCAATTAAGGTATCTTGCAACACATTACAATAAACAAACAATAATAGGAGATAAAAAAATAATATTTGAGTTAATGCAATCTTTTAGAGATTATTATAATCTTTTTTACAAATATGATCTTGAAATAATAAATAAATTAGACATAGAAAGAAAAAAAATAAAATCACTAACATTAAAAAATAAAGATTCTATCATCTTAGAATTCACAAATATCTTAGAATATATTCAAGGTTTGATAAAACCAACTATTAGCTTAAACTTCAATTAATAAAGATTGCTGCATTTAATTATTTGCAAGAAGATTAGCGAATACTGTGGCTTTTAAGTCACAGATGAACTTCTTGCAAGTTCAAAAATTGATTCTATAATGCGAGTCCGAAATACTGCGACTTTCAAGTCGCAGATAATGATGAGCTAAAATGAATAAATTTTTGTTATTATCTTATAAATTTAATAATTCTTTTATTTTATTAACAAAATCTATTGCTTTTTCTTTTGACTGGCGTGCTAAACCCTTTTCAAATGATTCATGAACATTGTAAGATGCTTTTTCTCGTAACTCTTTTGAAAAACTTATTACTTCAAAATCTTTTCTGTTTAAAGATGTTGCAATCAATTCAACATCATCCTTATCAATACTTTCCTGCAAATGATAATGATAATGTATTAAAAAACATAATGTTGCTGAATGACCTTTTGATTTATATCCATTTCTACAAACAAGAGCTAATGCTGCATGATAAACTGCATAATAGTACATACTTATAGTCCAATCATAAAATGTTTCTTTTCCAAAAAATTCTGGTATTGAATCTTTGTGTTTTTCAATAATCCAATTAGCAAAGTTAAGATTATGATCTGCTTTTTGCATATATAATTTTGATTCATCAATAGACTTCCTTAAAACTTTATTTTTAAGATATGTTCTTAACCAAAATCCACATTCTTTTTTATTATTTATCCATATCTTCCAATCTGGCTTTTTATGCTTCTTCATTTTTAAGTTCAACCCATAAATTTATTCCAATAAAAACTATTTTATCTCTTTTTAAATTTTTAAAAAATTGTTTTGTTGAATCATGAAATGATTTTTTAAACACATTATAATCTAAGTAAATAGGATTAATTTTTGTACTCGTTCGCATACTTATTTTTCTAGCTTTATTCTCTACTTCTTTTTGATTTTCTATTTTTTGAAAAATAAGCAAAATGTCAATGTCTGAAATTTCAGTATAATCTCCTGAAGCATAACTGCCAAAAATAATAGCTATTAAGGGTTTTTGCTCTAGCTCTTGAATAAATTCTTTTATAGCAATCCTTATTTTTGCAGGAAGATCTTTTATTCTGCTATATTCAACTAACCCCAATACAGGAACTAATGCTTCTTTAGAATAATCTAAGAAATAATTTATTTGATTTCCTGAACTTTTTTTCTTGATTAACTTATCTATTTTTTTTAGTGAATAATCAATAGAAGGCATACCAATATTTAATTGTTTTGCAAGCTCTCTTTTATGTATGCTTGGTTTTAAGTAAATTTGCTTTATTATTCCCAACGAAGTTTTGTCATACATTGTATATCCATTGTTATAAAACATATGACATATATAAAACTTTTGGTTTGTAAAGCTAATATAGTTCCTAAAAACATATTAACATTTTTTAGAACTAATGAATCTATTATTATTTAAACTTTAATTAAAAATTAGCTGCATTCAATAGTTCTTCTGTTTTATTAATAAATTGTATTCTTCTTTTATGATATAAAGATATGCGAATAAATGAATATCACAGAAAGGAGGTTTGAATGGAGATTTTGGATTATAGAAGGGTTTCTGATTTTTTCAATGTTTTTTCTCATCCTACTCGCATAGAGATGATTAAAGAATTATTGGAAGGTAAAAAATGTGTCAGTGATATACGAGACTTGTTAGAGGTAAATCAACCGAATGTTTCCCAGCACCTATCTTTATTGAGGTCAAATGATATTGTTGACTGGCGTCAGGATGGAAAGAGAAAATGTTATTTTTTAAAAAACCCTCAATTGATAAAAGATATTTTTGATGTATTGAAGAAAAACAAATTATTATAATCTTGAATAAAAGGTTATGTTGTAAAAGTTTCTCAAAACATAATTTAACCAGAAGAAGAACTCGGGGGAAAAAGAATGAAGGTATTGATTATTTTTAATTGTAATCCTTATGATGGGACGGATGTAACGTGGAATGGTTTACGGCTTGTGGATAAACTGTTTGATATAGGAGTTGAAGTAAAGCTTTTTTTGATGAATGATTCAGTGGATATGGCTCGGGATGTGGTTAAGCCGCCAGCAGGATTTTTTGATCTAGGTAAGATGCTGAAGGATTTAATAGCTAAAGGTATTCCGGTTAAAGTTTGTGGTACTTGTAAGGTGAGATGTGGTATTCACAAGGGAGAACCTTATTTTGAGGGAGCTCAGGAAGCAAAAATGACTGAATTAGCAGAATGGGTTAAGGAATCCAATAAAATTATTACATTTTGAGGTAGAGCGAATAATGGAGCAAAAGGATTTAATAATAACAGGAGAGGGTCCGGTAAAATTTTTAAGCTTTAATTTACACACTGTTT
>Ga0208902_1000523_pt1 | contig 19850 bp, 19 predicted proteins | sample AntAceMetag02UKH_FD_184767 | JGI IMG/M metagenome (GOLD analysis project Ga0208902, IMG submission 184767) | Saline lake microbial communities from Ace Lake, Antarctica - Antarctic Ace Lake Metagenome 02UKH (SPAdes) (version 2) | ecosystem: Environmental > Aquatic > Non-marine Saline and...
CTTCCTCCAGTAATCTTACTGCTTCAAGTTTAAACTCTCGTGTAAAATAGGTTCTTTTTTTCATTGGACACTCCTTTCACTTCTATTGTATACATTCTGAAGTGTCCGTCAAACTGGGGTAAGATCAATCCGGCCCCTGTTATTTTATTAACAATTGCTTTTAAAAAATACGGTAGGATTTAACTGGCCATACCCAGCTTACCCTGCAGCTCAAGTTCATCGGCTACATCTTTCAGGCCCAGAGTCTCCAGAGTTGACCGGGTCGGATAACCGGTTTCGATATCCCATCCCTCCAGCTGATAATAAAGGGTCTTAAATTCTTCAAATTTATCCCGGTCAACAGTCCTTCCGCTAACGTTCAGGAAATTCCATTGCCCGTTCTCTTTACCCAGCCATTTTTTATCAAGGGTGGTAAAGGGAACAGAATAAATATATTCAGAAAACTGCACCATATCCCTGTGCCTGCCCTGAAGACACCAGATCGCCTGATCAAGATTCCAAATTTTACGGCCAAGTTCAATACCGTCCTGGAAAGTAAGGATGCCGCCAGTCACGGCATTATAAAAAGTGGGTTCGGCCGTACCGGTGGAACCGATCATATCCGGGGCATTCGGATTGACAAAGTCGGGCCAGCGGTTGTCGCAAAATAAAGCGGACTGCTTCCAGAAACGGGTATAGTAACGCTGCCAGGCAACCAGTTTTGCCATGTGTTCCGAATACATATTTTCCGAACTATAATCCAGCATGGCGCGGTCATCCTGAAAAGGCACCATTTTATCCATCACAATGTCCGCCACTTCCTCCGGGGACAATTTCTTTTGACCGCCATAATACTGAGAACTGCTGCAGCGGTAAATATTATAAAAACAGTGTTCATTGATATCCCGATCACCGAGAATCGTTCCGTATCCCCACTCAAGCTGGGCCCGTGGATCATAATGAATCGGATATCCCCAGTATGGATACGGCAAAAATCCGGTAGCCAGATCATCCTCCAGCCGGCCCCACTCCCCGGCGGCTCTAACAATCCCCTCAGCCAGCGAATTTCCGAACGCATGATCATTCCCCAGCCCGTCATTTCGATATGCAATCATTTTTAAAAACTGCTCTACAAATTCCCAGCTGCCGTAATCGGAAAAATTAAGCGGACAGTCAATATCCTTCCCCGGTCCCAAAGCCCCCTCTTTATCAAGCGCACGGAGATACTCAAGCATGTAATGCGCTTCCAGCGCATTGATCCCGAACTGATTGAGTAGGTCGGTTGCCCGATACTGATATTCATTTTTTTTCACGCCCATATAAAATGCAGTAGACGAACAGGACGCTTCATTCCCCAGACCGCTTTCATAACGCCTGCGGCAGCCGGAATGACAGCCCATACAGGCCTGCGGCCTTTTACCGCCGGTTTGTTTAAAAAACGGCACCAACTCCCAGATCACCATCCGGCCGGGCGCACTCTGCTGATGAACAGAGGTATAGGTCTCCAGTACATCACTCACATCGCAGGCATATTCTTTTTGCTCAATCCTGGCATTTATAAGTGTACTTGGATCACTCACCCCAATACTGCCGGTACCTGCGACACTAATGGCTTTTAATTTTTTCGATCCCCATACCGCGCCAAAACCGCCCTGCCCTGAGGCATTACCCGCATCATGAATCAAAGCTGCGATCCGAGAGAGATTTTCTCCGGCCTGTCCAATGGCCAGAACGGCCGGCAGCTGTGTGCTTCGCGCCCCATTTTCCGAATTAGCCGTATACCAGTCAACAAGATCATCTGTACCCGTGACATATTCCCAGAGGGTCTCCTGACAAACCCGGGTATCTGTTCCCCACAAAGACAGGTCCGTACAGTTGCGTATCTCAACCGTATCATCACGAATGTCCAGCCATACCGGCACATCGGATGCGCCTTCAATAACGATTCCATCCCAGCCCGCAAACTTAAGCATCGCTGAAAACCTGCCGCCGAAGTTACTGCGGGTAAACCATTCTTTCGGATAGGACTGTACACCGATTCCCTGCACTTCAGTCCGTGATGAACAGCCGGGCGTCAGGGTGCCGGATAGCGGAGACGTCATGATCGTCACCACATTATCCGGATCAAATCCGTCAATGGTTTTATCTGTGACCAGGTCAAAAAAGATTGCCGATCCCATTCCATGGCCCCCGCCCCAGGCCTTATAATCATCCGTATCAATAATTGTTGTGGAGCGGGTTGTTAAGTTTACCCGAAGTATTGAACCTGTATAACCATCCATTTATAAACTCCTTATGAATTTAGCATCCATTAAAAACCGATTAAAATATGGGAAACCCAAGTTTATACCACTCCAGATCCCGAAGATTAACGTTATAGCTGTCTATAGATTCCTGATCCGGAATCACCAGGGTAAAGGTCAGCGCGCCCATGGGACAAACCTCTACACAGGCCTTTTTACCCTCAGGCCCGCCTGTTTGATCCCAGTAAGGCGTATTTGCACACAGATCACATTTTTGTGAATGGTTATCAATAACATTCCAGATGGTTCTTCCCGGCGTATACGGACAGGCATTCACACAACGTTTACAACCGATACACTTTGAGACATCCACCGTGGTGACATTTCCAAAGTCAGGATCAGGCTGCAGCGCTCCCGTTGGACAGACAGAAACGCAGGCCGGCTCCACACACTGACGGCACTGCACAAGCGTAATATCATCCGGGAATTTACCGAATGAATTTTGCAGTATCTGAATCCTGGATAATGACAGGTTCTGTGCCCCTTCATGCGCCAAAGAACAGGCCAGCATACAGGACAGGCATCCCTGACATTTTTTCACATCCGCCAGCAGAAACCCCCAGGTAGCTTTTTCTTTTCCGATCGGTCCGATATCACAACCGTTAAAACACACCCCCACAACCGCCACACCCGATAACTTGATAAAGTCCCGGCGTTTCATGATGAGAATCTCTTTACCCTTTTTAGCTCTATTGTTATCCACCATAAGCTCCTGTTAAAAAAAGTCCGCAAATAAACAATTCTATAATTTTTATCATCAATAAAAAAAATATTTTAATATCTTACAGCCATTAACAATGTTCTTCTATAACAACTAATAAATTAAAAAACAATAAAATAATGCGGCGTAATCACGATCCACCCGCCGTACCTTCAGCTGGTGCGAAGAATGGTCGTTTTGTTTTTAGCTTTCAAACCAGAACCGACTCTGTGTCCTCCGTGACTCAAGCATAGCGGGTGTGAGACGATTTTCTTTTCACTTGAAGCCATGCCCCCTCAAATCCTTTTATAAAAACATTCCGGTTAAAACTCCCGGTATTGCTATTTGTATTTTATACGGTTATATCAAAACAAGGCACAAAAACGGAGTCACCCGAACCCAAAAAACCATAAAAGGAGAACGCCCATGTTTTGTTATCAATGTGAACAAACAGCAAATGGCACAGGATGTACCATACAGGGCGTTTGCGGTAAAAAACCGGAAGTGGCTGCTCTTCAGGATCTTCTTTTATATACCTTAATGGGACTTTCCCAGGTTGCGGTTGAGGGACGCAAGGTCGGGGTAACAGACCCGGATGTGAATGTATTTACCATACAGGCCGCATTTTCAACCCTGACAAACGTTGATTTTGACCCGGAACGCTTTGTAAAATTGATCCACCAGGCGGTACAAAAACGGGAACGGCTCAAAGAAAAGGTAAAAGCTGCCGGTGGAATTTCGGATCTGTCTGACGGCGCAGCCGTATTTAATCCGGCCGCAAGCCAGGCGGATCTGGTTAAACAGGGAGAAGATGTGGGGATTAAATCATATCCTGCTGATAATCCGGATATTCTTTCATTAAAGCACACCGTCCTTTACGGAATCAAAGGCGTCAGTGCCTATGCAGACCATGCCCAGATTTTGGGACAGGAAAATGAAAGTATCTACGCCTATATTCATGAGGGCCTCGCAGCCATTCAGCGGTCGGATCTGGACCTGGAACAATGGGTCGATCTCACCCTGAAATGCGGTGAAGCAGCATTAAAGGCAATGGAAATTCTTGATACAGGAAACACGGGGACCTATGGTCACCCGGTGCCCACAAAAGTCACATTAGGCCACAAAAAAGGGAAAGCGATTCTTGTCTCCGGCCATGATATGAAGGACCTTGAAGAACTTCTTAAACAAACAGAAGGAAAAGACATCCACATCTATAGCCATGGGGAGATGCTTTCAACACACGGATATCCGGGATTAAAGAAATACAAACATTTTTATGGTCAGTTTGGTACCGCCTGGCAAAAACAGATTAAAGATTTTCCTGATTTTCCAGGCGCAATCTTAATGACGACCAATTGTATCCAGAGACCGGCGAAGTCATATAAAGACAATTTATTTACATCCGGCATGGTTGGCTGGCCGGACATCCCGCATATTTCGGATCTGAATTTCACGCCGGTGATTGACCGGGCACTGGCGTTACCGGGATTTCCGGAAGATCAGGAAGGCATCGAGGTCACGGTGGGGTTTGCCAGAAATGCCGTTTTAAGTGTGGCCGATCAGATAATTGCTGCTGTTAAATCCGGAGCGATCCGCCATTTCTTTCTGGTTGCCGGCTGTGACGGCGCAAAACCGGGCCGAAATTATTATACTGAATTTGTTGAAAAAACCCCCAAAGATTGTATCGTTTTGACCCTGGCCTGCGGAAAGTACCGATTCTTTGATAAGGATCTGGGTGATATCGGCGGCATACCGAGACTTCTGGATGCCGGCCAGTGTAATGACGCCTATTCTGCCGTTCAGATTGCAACTGCCCTTGCAGATGCCTTTAAGTGCGGTGTGAATGACTTACCCTTATCTCTGATTATCTCCTGGTACGAACAAAAAGCGGTTTGTGTGCTTTTGGCCCTGCTTCACCTGGGTATTAAAGATATCCGTTTAGGGCCGTCGCTTCCGGCATTTATCACCCCCAATGTATTAGCGACCCTGGTAGAAAATTTTGATATCAAACCCATTACAACAGCTGACGAGGACCTGAAAACCATATTAGGATAAGTGATGCTCCCCGTCTACAAGGCGGGGCATCCCGGTAATTAAGATTGATTTCTTGGATTGTATCGCTTGTTGCAAATCCCGCTCTGCGGGGACCCCGCCCACAGGAGCGGGGCTTCCGCGAAACACTCCGTTCAACATTAAAGATTAAGATTCGGGCTAACGGACAAAAGTAAAAAAGCACACCTTCATTGAACATCAACAAAAGATTTAAGAAATTGGAATCAGTTTCTAATTTCTTAAATCTCCAAGCCCGTATTTTTCAATAACCGGATGAAATAAATATGCGTCTTTACCGGTCGTTTTCTCCATAACCCTTTTAGTGATGCTTCGAATTTGATTATGTGTGACATCGGGTTCCGGGCTGCTTATAAATTAAATTCAATTTTTTATTTTTGATTGACATTTATGTTTATATGCGATATTTTTTAAGAAATTAACGCCAAGAAGGCGTATGTAAAATGTACAAAATAACAGGTTGTCTATAAGGCCACGAAGGCCGGCGTTAAAATAATCGCCCGGTATTTGTGGTTTTTTTGTTTAAGTATACAAATCCGAAGCGCTGCTGAATTTTGGTTATTTTTGAATTGCTGTAAGAAGAACGGGTAATAACAGAAGATAAGACTGCTGAATGAAAAAAAATTCAAAAACGACCCTAAGGAAACAACAGAATGCTTAAACGAATTTGTGTAATAGACGGACAGGGCGGCGGTATTGGAACCACTCTCATCAAATATTTAAAGGGGGCATTTGGCGAACATATCGAGTTGATCGCTTTAGGGACAAATGCCATAGCAACGACACAAATGCTCAAAGCCGGAGCAAATAAAGGCGCAAGCGGGGAAAATGCCATTTGCCGGACGGTAATGGATACAGACTGCATTATAGGATCCATTTCCATTACATGGGCAAATGCAATGCTTGGAGAGATAACACCCAAAATGGCCGAAGCTGTTACATCCAGTAAAGCACAGAAATTTTATCTGCCCCTCTCTCAAGAAAATGCAGAGATCATCGGCGTATCAAAAGAACCGCTACCGCACCTTGTTCAGGAGGTAGTGAAAAAGATAAAGGAGGTAATGAAAAATGTGTGAAGCCAATGCATATCTGATTAAAAATGGTCAGGAACAACTGCTCATGGAGGCCGTCGATATCATAGAACCGGAAAGTGACAATATCTGGCGTCTGGTGGGCATTTTTGGCGACCAGAAGACGGTAAAAGGAAAAATAAAAAAAATGACTCTTGTGAATCATAAGATTCTGTTTGAAGACGAATCAGACTTAAATAACCGGTAAAATAATTCACATTTTCCTGACAGTCCAGAACGACTGTCTAACATAAGTTAATTAACTTAATTAAACAACTCAAGGTTAATTTACTTTTAAATTTTCGGCAGAAGTCGATCATACCTGAAATTCTGAGTAATTCCAGCAGATTTTTTTTATCTGCAGAATATAATAAAATAAAGCCATGAAGGCCTCACACCCTTAAAGGGATATGCCTGAATGGCTTTTTTTATGTGCGTATTTATAACTTCAGTTAGGAACAGATACGTTATCCAAGTATATTTGCAAAATGAATTAAAGTCCAAGCATATAAATATAAATTTAAAAATTTGGAGAAAGACATGATTAAGAAACTTAAATTTTTCACCCTACTCATTATTGTTGTTTTGACAGTACTTCCCGTTTCTGCAGCAGCAGACTGCATAAGCGATGAAATAAAATTATTAAAATCAAGAATTGATCAGCTTGAAAAAAAACTGGCAGAGCAGGACACAAATATTGAAAAACAGGAAACCGTGATCGCAGAGCATGACAGCAGCTTTAAGGAACTTGAAGGCATAAAGAATGTTTTTTCGGGACTTGAGGTCAGCATCGGGGCAACCAGTATCATTCAGGGAACGATCGGAAACAACGACAATATCGGTCATGATGATACGGATGCGACCTATTCGGTAGACATAGAGATCACCTCTCAGATCGGAAAAAACGGAACAGCCCTGCTGTATCTGGAGGGGGGGGAAGGAAACGGCCTTTATGACGAACTCATAGGTTTTAACGGATATAATGCCGATGCAACCGGTGATGATGCCGATCTGCAGATCTCTGAGATCTGGTACGAACACAGGTTTAAAAACGATAGGGTGGTGACAACATTCGGAAAAATGGACGCGACCCGCTGGTTTGACGGCAACGCAGCAGCAAATGATGAATGCTCCCAGTTCCTGGCAGATGTTTTTGTCAATAACATAGCCGTTGAATTCCCGGACTATGCATACGGCGCACGCATGACCCTATCACCGAACGAGATGTTTGACATAAGCTTTGGTGCACTTGAGGCTGACAGTAATTTTGAAGATATTTTTAATGAAACTTTCTTAATTGCAGAACTCGGCATAAAACCAAGGATCAATGACAAACAGGGAAACTACCGGATCTACGCCTGGCACAACTCCGGTGACAAGATGGATTTTGATGACCCGACAGAAATGCGTGATGAAGGATACGGACTCGGCATGAGCCTGGATCAGGAAATCACAAACGCTCTAACAGCTTTTGCCCGCATCGGATGGCAGGATGATGATGTCTACGCCGTTGAATATGCCTGGAGTCTGGGTTTGCAGGTTTCGGGCTGTCTCTGGGGACGGGATGATGACGTCTTTGGTATTGCCTATGCCCGATCAGAAACGGGTGAAGATTACCGCAACAGTCTGCGCGCTGCCGGCCTCCGAACCGCAGCTGCAGAAGAAACTTTTGAAGCATATTATAATTACAGAGTGAACGGCAATGTGAGTATTTCACCTGACATACAGTTGGCTAAAGACATGGCCGGCATGGAAAACACAGACTCCGTATGGATCCTCGGCGTACGCGCTCAACTGGATTTTTAATCACCATCCATATAGCAACCTAAATTTTAAAAAGAATTTTTTAATAAACAACATTGCATAATTTAAAATTTCAATTTAATCACAAACAAACTAAAAGAAAAATAGGATCCTATTATGTGCACAAAAAATTCAATTTTAAACATCGTTATCATCACAATTATACTGTTTGCGGCAAATCCGGCCTCAGCTCATTTTGGTACAATTATACCCTCAGATGACATCGTGACCCAGGATGACAGCAAAACCCTGAACATTGAAGTCAAATTTATTCATCCCATGGAATTGCATGACATGGAGATGGTTAAGCCGAAACAATTTGCAGTAATACACAATGGTCAAAAAATTGATTTACTTAAATCTCTTAAAAATGATCGGAAAATCAGTTCCGACCCGAACAAAAAATCTAGCCTCTGGACCGCTGACTACAAAATTTGCCGGCCTGGAGACTACACCTTCTTTATCGAACCCATGCCTTACTGGGAACCCGCCGAAGACGTATTCATTGTTCATTACACCAAGGTATGTGTAAACGCTCTTGGTCTTGAAAAAGGCTGGGATCAGCCGGTCGGTCTGGAAACAGAAATTATCCCGTTAACCCGCCCTTACGGTCTGTGGACCGGAAACCTGTTTACCGGACAAGTGCTACTTAACGGCAAGCCTGTTTCCTTTGCAGAAATTGAAATCGAATATCTTAACAATTCACCCGAAGGTATCAAACGAGTCATTCCGCCGGCTGATCCGTACATTACACAGGTGGTTAAGTCCGACAAAAACGGCGTGTTCAGCTACGCCATGCCTAGATCCGGATGGTGGGGATTCTCTGCCCTGAATGAAGCCGGATGGAAACTCGAAAATGAGGGACAGGAAAAGGGCGTAGAGATCGGAGCGGTCTACTGGGTATATACCCGTGATATGAAATAGCAGTCTCCGTTCACGGTAACGATCACTGTTCCTCCCCTGTGAAGGAACAGTGATATCCTGATTGAATAATTACTTTAAAGGAAATGGAGAATGCCATGAAGATTCTGAATAATTTATTTGTTTTGACGTTCATGTTACTGCTGTTAAATGGAACAGCACTGGCTCATAAAGTGAACCTGTTTGCCTATGCTGAGTCAGGGAAAATTTACACCGAGAGTTATTTTCCGGATGGAAGACCGGTAGAAGGCGGTAAAGTGCTGGTTTATGACAGCCGGAACAAACTGCTTTTGCAGGGGGTGACCGACAAAAAGGGACTATTCAACCTTAAGATCCCAAAGATCGATGATTTAAATATCGTGATTAAAGCAACGATGGGACATAAGAACAGCTTTAAACTGAAAAAAACCGAGGTGGAGGCGGGAAAATGACAACCCTTCAAAAAAGCTTAGCAATCAGCATACTGTGTCTCATGCTTGCAGGCCAGCCGGGAACCCTCACTGCACAGGAAGCGCCCCAGGAGACATCTCAGGAGATTATTACGCTATTAAAAGAACAAAACAGAAATTTGTCCCAAAATCTCAGGCGGATTCAGCGGGAAATTGCAGCCTTACGTGCAGACCTCGACAAGCCTACCATCAAAGATGTTTTTGCGGGAATCGGATATATCGTCGGCCTGTTCGGTTTTGCTGCCTTTGCCGCCTCACGAACAAGGAGTAGATGATGCATATTTCCGACGGGGTTTTGCCTCTTTCCGTATCCATCGGCAGTTATGCTGCCAGCGCCTTACTTGTCTCCTGGAGCACCCGACATATCCGTAGTGAAAATCTACCCAGGATGGCCGTCGTCACATCGGCTTTTTTTATTGCATCGCTTGTACACGTTCCTTTTGGCCCGACCAGTGTTCACTTACTGATGCCGGGCCTGGCCGGGGCACTCCTTGGACCGGCAGCTTTCATCTCCATTGGCCTTGGACTTCTACTGCAAAGCCTGCTGTTTCAATTCGGCGGATTAACCGCACTCGGCGCCAATACATTAATCATGGGTCTGCCGGCTATGGCCTGCGGGTATTTTTTCCAAAGATTCAAAGGCCGGACACAACTGCGCCAGTCAATTGTCGGTGGAGCAGCGGGAGCGTTAGGAACAATGCTCGCGGCAATTATTCTGGCTATTCTGCTTGTCACCGGCGGCGAAGATTTTTTCGGAGTTGCCAAAATTGCAGTGGCAGCGCATGTTCCGGTCATCATCATCGAGGGTCTAATAAGCGCGTTTACCATCGGCTTTATAGCGCGTGTCAAACCGGCTTTACTGCAGCCATCATTTTATAAAAAAACCAAATCAATCCATGACTGAAATAATGTATATGCCGGTTTGGCTGCTCCCGCTTCTGGTTTTTCTGCCAGCAGCCGCCATCTTCAAATTAATGACCGGTCTAAGAACCCGGGTAGACCATCAGCATATTTCAAAAAATGAGCGCGACTGGTCAGTCCCGGATATGTGTGAAGATAACCGTTCTTCTTTTATGCACCAATGGGATGTACGCTTTAAAATTACAACAATCATAACATACTGTTTTATTATCTCTTCCTTAACTCACCTGGCATCAACGATAACCGCCATAGGCATTTCTCTGATCCTTTTAATCATCTCAAAAACGGCCATTAAAAAAGTCCTGTTTCGAATATTGGCACTCACCGGTTTTCTGAGTATGCTTTTCATGATTATGCCGTTTACAGTGCCGATACATCCGGGAGACGCGATTTTCGTCTTTGGAGAGATGCATTGGCTCCAGCTAAATTTTCGTGGACTGATCCTGGCTTCAATAATCGCATCAAAAGCCATAGCCATTGCTCTTTTAATGGAACCGCTGCTGTCTACGGCACCGCTACCGGTAACATTGCACGGCCTTTCCCGGCTCGGTTTTCCAGAAATGCTCGCTCAGATGATATTACTCAGCTATCGTTATTTACATGTCTTTAGCCATGAAGCCCGACGCATGTCATCCGCTATGATCGTACGTGGATTTTCAAAACGAACCAATCTTGAAACCTTAAAGACATTGGCCAATTTTTTAGGGATGCTCTTTATCCGCAGCTTTGAAAGAACGGAGGCGGTATTTATTGCGATGAAAGCACGGGGTTATAAAGGTCGATTTCCAGCACCCGCTGATCTGAATTTACGTGCCACAGACATATTCATAACAACAATTTGGATAGCGTTGGGTGCGGCCTTAATCATTTATGACCGTATTATATTATAAGGGATAACCAAAATGCATAAAATAATGACGCCTCTTCAGCACCCTGCGCCAACGACGCACCTTTTTAGCGCACAAAAGCTGGGTTATCGCTATCCGAATAGTGTTGTCGCCATAAATGCGATTGATCTTGATATTACCTCCGGTGAGAGAATTGCCATAGTCGGGCAAAATGGCTCCGGAAAAACAACCTTAATTAATCTGCTCTGCGGCCTGCTGCCTCCAAGTACCGGAAATATCTATTACAAAAACAAACAGTTAATTGACGGCTTTCTGGATCAATCCCTTTTAGAAATCGGCGTTCTTTTTCAAAACCCTGACAATCAACTATTTGGACACACGGTACTGGAAGATGTCGCATTCGGACTCAGGCAAAATGGATTCTCCAGGAAAGAGGCTGATGAAAAAGCCAACCTGGCGCTAAAAAAAGTTAACCTGGAAAAAATGGCCTATAAGGAACCGCACAATCTAAGTTACGGCCAAAAGAAACGTGCTGCTCTGGCCGGGATCCTTGCCATGCAGCCGGCAGTACTGTTACTTGACGAACCCACCGCCAACCTGGATCCGCAACAGGAGGAGATACTTCTTAACCTGCTTAAAGATTTTTGCGGAACAATAATTTGTATCAGCCACGACCTGATTTTTCTTTACGAAATTTGTGAAAGAGCCGTTGTTCTCGATCAGGGCCGCATACAGCATAGTGGCACCATCCATAATCTTGTTTCACAAAACCAATTATTGCGTCGATATGGACTCGATTTTTCTTTTCGCCTGGTTGACACATCTGTTTCTCAATGTCCGGAACCCTCCGTATTACAAAAAACGGTTTTCACCCCCTCCTCTTCAAATACAAGGGATTCACAGCCCATAGTTTCAATGCACGATTACAACTACCGATACAGAGACGGTACACACGCGTTAAAAGGCATAAACCTTTCGATCCATGAAGGCGAACGGATATCCATTGTGGGAAAAAATGGCGCCGGAAAGTCCACCCTATTGTCATGCCTTATCGGTTTATTTCAAGGTGAAGGCAAATATTTTTTTACAGGAAAAGCAATGACAGCAAAGCACCGCAGGAATTTATGGCGGCAGATCGGTATGGTTTTTCAAGACTGCGCCGACCAGCTTTTCTGTTCAAGTGTTCAGGAAGAAATCGAATTTGGGCTGAAACGTCTTGGACATTCGCGAAAGGAATGCCAGGCAAAAGTGAATCAGACCCTGTCGATGGTTCGGCTGGAGGGATTCGAAAAACGTGTGCCCCTTCATTTGTCCGGTGGTGAACGTAAACGGCTGGCGCTGGCCTGCGTTCTTGCCATGGAACCCAAACTACTTATATTGGATGAACCCACAGCAGGCCTCGACCCTCATGGGGAAGAACAGTTATTAGAGATCCTGAAAAATCTCAGGGTGACGCTTCTACTTGTGAGTCACGATCTGTTTCTGGTAAATAAATTGACCCGTCGAACCCTGGTCATTCATCAGGGACAGATCTTAAAGGATCTGCCAGTAAATGTTTTTATGCAGGATAAAAGCCTATGCCGTCTCAACGGACTCTCCCCCACATATCGACAGCGAAACAGCTGCACAATCAGCGTATTACAGCAGAAGGACAACCCTCATCCATAAGTTCATATTAGGTCATAACTGTAAACAGCCGCTACCCCCGAAGGCTTTCAAGCCCGTATTTTTCAATAACCTGATGAAATGAAAGTTCGTCTTTACCGGCTGTTTTCTCCTTAAACAGAGCGACCGCCTTTTCAAGGATGGTTAAGACCCCTTCCCTGTCCGTAAATTCCGTTACGGTTTGTGCCAGTTTGGGATGGCGCGACCCGGTTCCCCCGACCACAACTTTATAGCCTTTTGCTTCCGTAAAGATAACATCCTTTTCACAGGCCAGTTCACAGCCGCCGCACATTACACATTTAGAATAATCGATTAACGGTTTTTCATCATCAAGGGTGATGGCATGTTCAATGCAGGGTAAAAGACAGACTTTGCACTGAATACAGCCGTCCTCTTTAACCGCCGGTTTATAGAGTGCAATAATTCCGAAATCCGCAAAAAAAGGAGACATACAGCAGTTGGGACACCCGATAATTGAAAAACGAAAAACGTGATGAGACATCAAGGTGGTACGCGCTGCTTCAAGAACCGTACGGGTAAGATCAAGCTCCTTTAACTTGACCCGTAATGGAACCAGTATATCTCGGTTCATCTCCCGTTTATCCGCTGTACAGGCGCCGTATTTGGCCGGACAGATATCAATTTTATAAAGCTCACCATCATCATCTTCAAAAAACGCTTCAGGCAGATCAACATCCTCACCCTTGAGCATGGCCTTTACCATCTCAGTTGATTCTTTCCCGAATGTCCGCTCATAGCCTTTTGAAGTGTTTTTTACAATTGCAGCAGTAACAGAATCCATATTCTTAGCCAATGCCCTGCGTTCAGCATCCAGCTTAACCAGATAGGTCATTAAAGGCGGAACCGGTACTTCATCTATAAGTTTTAACGCATCATCATCCCAGTTCATGGTTTATTCTTTTCCTTCATCTTATTATTTGTTACTTACTACATAAGAACAATTTGCTTAAAAAGCAAATTTAAACAGGATTTTTGAATAAATTTATTGAAATTTAGATAGATACGAATTTATAAGGGTAAGCCTTTATAATCTGCTCTTTTAAAACAGAATTTCTGTGTTGCGGGACCCCACCTCTCTTTTGCAGCAATAAGCTTCATAAAAAGCGGGCCGTCTTTCACCATGGTACCCCCGACAACATCTACACCTCTTTCAAATAAAGGGTCAGGAAAATATCCGGCAGTTGGACCTATAATTGATATAAATGCATCTTTAGAACAATAGGAGAGAACATCATCAATGGTATTGTTGAAAACCGTTGTACTGGTGCATAATACTTTATTACACTCTGAAAGAAGAGAGGGATCCATTGTCACCTTGTACTGCGGGTATTTTTCAATATATTTAAGGTCTTTTTCTATGATTATAAGCTCAGCACCGTTTTCTTCGACCCGTTTGATCAAAGGATAAAAGAACCCCACCATACCCACCCGATCACCTTTTTCAACATCAATTAGCCCAAGAGAGTCAGTCGAACTATCAATTAAATAACAACTACTTACAATTACTTGTTGACAAATGGCATTAATAGATGCAAGAGCCAGCATATTTTCAATTGAATCAGCAGAACCGAATTTACAGGCATGTTCCAAAGGGGATCTGCCCGTAAGGCCCCTTGAGTTAAGCCTATTGTAGTCATTCATTCGAGCATCATCAAGGAGTACATAACTTATCCCTACGGTACCGCCTTCAAGCATCAAAGCCATAAACTCTGATTCTTTAGGCTGACCCCCCGGATAAAAAGGCGGAAAGAATACACTGCTTATATTTGGGATATCATATGCGTCTGACAGCCTTTTTACCATTTGAGAAAATGAGTCATAAAGTGACATAGAGGACCTGTTCTGTATATTATTATTATATTAGCCCACAGTGTAATATTTATTGTGTAAATTTAAAAAGGGTAGAAAATGCGCATTCTCCTTTAATACTGGGTTTACCAGAAAACCTAACCCAAAAAGGAAAATACACAATGATTGAATTGAATGTAAATGTACCAGAAATAAAAGAATTTATCAATGACATAGCAAAAACCCCCAGCAAGATATTTGACATGCTCCGTTTAAATGTTAAAGGAACGGTTGGGAAATATCTAACAGCACTTATGGAAGCAGATTTAACTGTATACTTGAGTCGAGAGCGTTTGAAAAGAGACAAGAGGAGCGTAAAGGTTATAAAAATGGCGGATATAAAAGGAGCTTTACGCTTAAAGGTATCGGAGAAATTACGGTTAATGTTCCACGAGGCCGGGAAGGCAATTTTAAGACAAAAGTTTTACCAAAATGCCAACAGTATGAAGATTCAATCCGCGAAGATTTGGTTCTGATGTATTTAAGCGGGATTAGTGGTCGCCTTGGAAATAGTGCGTCTGTGAATTTAGGCGGTGTATCATGGAAAACTAAACTCATTGACATAAAACACCCCTTTATATATAATCATTAATCAAATAACGAATAGATAAACTCGAACGCAATCATTCAGGAAAGAACATTACAATGCCAGACAAACCAAAATCAAACTTCCCCCTTCCGCCGAACACACCTGCTATTATTTGTGCAAACTGCGGTGCTGTATCCCTTTATGCCAGCGGTGTATGTAATCCCCAGGGCAAAGGCAAAAAAGCTGACTGGTGCGGAATAAAGCACGTAAAACCAAGATCGTTTTGCCACAATGATGTAAATAATGACAGGGTTCAGTGCAAAAAGTGCGGTCAGGTCTCGGTTACACCAGAACTGCTCTGTGAACCTGAAAAAATTATTAAATAATTCGCGGCCCTATGTCACACCAATACTTTTACCCTCTGATAAATTATCAGAGGGTTTTCTTTTTGTAAAAAACCCTATCGTCCGCCCCCTCTTAATGATCTCCTAACCACCGACTTCAAACCATTGAACAGGAGAAACCAAACACAATCAAAATGAAGCACAAACAATCATATTTCATTCAAATATTATAATTTTATCAAAAATTAAATAATCATTCTTGACTTAAGTCAATGAAACAGTATAAAAAAACGACTACAGTGTAAAATAATATCCTAATAAGATACCGTATATAATTCTATGTTATATAATAAATACTTACTAACTTAAAGGAGTAGCCCTATGAAAAAAATAAACTTACTTCTATTTATCTCAGCCCTTATAATCCTGTCCGCATCATCAGCATCAGCGTTTTTAACAGCCGGTGGAATATTAAAGTGCACCACCTGCCATACGAATTGGCATTCCTGGACATCATGGCATAGCAAACATGTATCCAGAGCTGACAATAACTGCAGCAGATGCCATTTTCTTCTCCCCCCCCTGCCGGTACCGACCGCTGCATGCGGAGACTGTCACAGTACTAGCAAATGGATCGGAAAACATGATTCAAACCTGGAAAATCTATGCAACACCTGTCATGACCCTCTGAACTGTTTTGCCAGAACTGCTCTCGGAGAAAATGATTTTCGAACAAATACTCTCCGACAGTTCAGGGATGAAGTCTTAATCGAAAGCACTTCCGGTCGATACATAATTAAAACCTATTACAAAGTTGCTCCGTCACTGTCACGGGCCGTAAACAAAAGCCCGTTATTCAAAAAAGTTTCTATAAAAATGATAGACATTTTTATACCGCTTATAGAATTAATTCTTGAAGATAAGGAGTAAGCAAACAAACCTAAAACAATCACTTAACATAAATATGTGGAAACCCTTTATGCTGAAAAATCCTTTATTTTACCTGACACTATGTCTGTCTGTATTAATCCTCACCCCATTTTCCATGCCGACACTCCCGGAGAAGTTGAGATAAGTGTAAAAATTTCTACAGTTTAGACCCTCTTGAAGGCGCAACTGTTAAAATGAGCCCGGGCAATTATGAAGGGCTAACAGACAATGACGGTATGGTAATCTTTGAGGACATCATTCCTTACCGCAAATATTATATATCTGTAACCAAAGATGGGTATATTGAAGATAAGTTCGGAACAGGAAGGATGGGATTTATCTGGGTAACCACCGGCGAAACAACAGAAATCACCATCCCCATTAAACTCTCTGCAACCGTAACCGGCCGGGTAACATCAGACCAAATCCCTGTTTTAGAAGCTATGGTTGTGGCGCTTGAAGACAGAAAAGACGGGCTTGAAGTCGTAGCCGCAACCCGTACCAATGATAACGGTACCTACACCCTTAATGTACCCCAGGGAATCCTCAGCATCCGTGCAGTAGCTGATTCATATTATGAGGGAAAAAAAGATCTGACCACTGAAGCAGGCAAACAATACAGCCGGAATTTTGAAATTGAAAAAGGGTCTACCGCCCTGACCTTCAAAATTACACCTGAAGAAGGTTATTATGGTAGTTCTGTTTCCTTTACCACCAGCAACCTTCTACAACACATTTTAAATCAAAGATACTTTATGCCTATAAATATTCCAGATGGCGCAGAACTGATTAAGGCCGGCACCAGCAGTTATATACCAACACTAAAGGGAAATTATGAATTTGTAATGTTTGTCATTGATGCCAAGGGAGTTGGAAAAGAAGTTATTCAGACAATTGAAATGGTCAACCATGCACCTGAAGCATATCCCTCTGTTATACCCGGCCCGTCTGAACTCCCTTTATTATATAATGAAAAAGAGTATGCGACCACAAGCGGGCTTACAACCGTTGAAAAAGGAGATGACATATATCTAAAAGGCTGGGGAAAAGATTTTAACCTGCCTTCACCGGAGACATTTAACCCGGATGCACCCATGCATGACATTTACGGAAATAAAAACGGTGACTGGGATCAGTCCGCTTTTACATTTTCATGGACGCTTAAAGACAGCAGCGACAAGGACTTAACAGATCTTTTAAGCGATCCTGATTTTAAAAATCCAAATTTTCAAATACCGGCTGATGCTGAAGACGGTGAAATCTATACGGCATCTCTGACTGTTACCGGGGACGAAAATTTAGCAGGTGAACCCGCGGATGTTTCTATCCGGGTAGCAAGTGAGCTTGAGAATGAAAATATCTGCGTAATCTGTCACCTCCAAAAAAATATCAGCTATCAAAAAACAAAACATGCGGGTGCAGGCGTTGGCTGCCAGGACTGCCATGGTCCTGCAGGCGAACATTTAAAGGGTAACTCAACCGCCATGTCAACCACACACTGGCCGGGAATGTGCGGACGCTGCCATGATGAATTTGCCCAGTGGCAGAAATCCCGTCATTCAGACCCTCTTGCCTTCGGCCATGCCGAGGTCTCTCCAGCCCTTATCCGAAACTGTTATAAATGCCATTACACAGACGGATTTATCGGTGCCGCAGACACCCCGAATGTGGGCTGTGATCTCTGCCATGACCCCCATAAAAAGAGCACAGATAATCCGGTGAGTATAAGAACCGGTTCAGCCGGAAGTGTATGCGGAACCTGTCATGAACAGAAATGGCAAAATGCAACCCTGAGAGCAACAGCCGGTGAAATAGACAATGGCTACCACTGGGACGATTACTCGGACTATGCTGACAGCGGTAATCCCCATTTAAAAGATGACGGCTGTGTTTTGTGTCATATGTCAACATCAGTCACAGACACCGACTCTCTGGGTGTAGCAAAAGTCGGCGGACACGGACTGCGCATGCGTGATGTGGGAGCTGACGGAGATCCCGGAACATCAGATGACCTTTTAAACTTAAACGTCTGTCAGGACTGTCATGGCTCCAGCCTCGTTAGCTTTGACCATAAAGGTTTTCAAACTGAAATAAAAACAAAACTGAATACCCTGGGTGATCTGTTAAAAGAATCAAATCATGAGTTTCTCCCGCCATTTCAGCCGGGTAAATGCGCTACCTGTCACCGCGGCGGTACCCTTCCCTTTATTAATGAAACGGCAGATGACATCTTAAATAATGCTTATAAGAACTACAGCCTGATCCTCCACGACCGGAGCTTCGGTATCCATAATCCTTATTATATTGAACGGCTCCTTGATGACAGTATTGATGCTGTTGAAACACTGGACGTGTTAAGCCTGTCTGAACTTTCGGCTGAGCCCTATTTTGGTTCAGTTGTCATCAGCTGGTCTACAGAATATGAAAAGGATCTAACCGGATTCAATATCTATCGCTCTACTTCTGAGCATGGTCCATACACGGATAAAGTTAACAGCGCTTTAATTCCGGCAACAGGCAGTGATACAACAGGACAGTCATATTCCCATGATGATACAGAACTTTTAAACGCAATAAATTATTTTTACAAAATAGAAAGTGTAGACGCGGAAAATAACACTTTCATGCACAGCCCCCTGGAAGCAACTCCACGATTTTTATATCTTCTTAAAAATAAATAGTTTTAATCTTAGTGAATACCTGGACTCAGGGTGCTGTTAAATAACAGCGCCCTGAGTCCCACAATTATTTTGGACTGCTATTAATTTTATTCTTCACTAATTTTACAATTTAAGTATAATTATTAACATTTCATAAATTAACATGAAGTTATGTTATGCGAATGTGACTCAGAAAATAGTTAATCGGAAGATATTAAACAAAAGGAGTTTTTAATGAAAACAAGATCACTTTTTATAATCACTGTTATACTCAGCATACTGTTTATCTCATCAAGTTCCTGGGCGTATTCTAACATTGATGGCGAAACTAATGACAAATGCCAATACTGCCATAATAGCTGGGCAAACAGCACCACCTGGCATGATGAACACAATGCAGCATACAGCTGTGATGACTGCCATGATGGGGCCACAAGTGGAGTTCCAACCAGCAGTTGCAAAGACTGTCATATAAAAGCAGATTCCGGGTGGGCAGGTCTTCCTCAATATCATAAAACATCTGCGTCGATGGACTGCATGTCCTGCCATGAAGAAACTGAACCGGAATGTCCCCTGGAATCTTCAATGAAAATCGGAGATACCCGGCTTGCAACTCTCAGGCAGTTCCGTGATGAAGTACTTGCCTCAAACAGGTCCGGCAAGAGTTATTGTCAAATGTTGTGTTTAGAGGTTTAGGCGGCGATCCTTTCAACTCCATCCACAAACTGCACTCCTTCAATAACCTTTGCTAATTTTTTAACCGCATTTATTTTCTGCCATCGTTTCTCA
>Ga0208902_1000524_pt1 | contig 19800 bp, 20 predicted proteins | sample AntAceMetag02UKH_FD_184767 | JGI IMG/M metagenome (GOLD analysis project Ga0208902, IMG submission 184767) | Saline lake microbial communities from Ace Lake, Antarctica - Antarctic Ace Lake Metagenome 02UKH (SPAdes) (version 2) | ecosystem: Environmental > Aquatic > Non-marine Saline and...
TAGTAGAACTAAGTCAAAATCTTCTTTACTATCAATAATTCCTTCGCGTAGGGCTACCCGGTATTCTTGTCTAAGGTTTTTTATTAACTCTTCGTTTTTTACTTTTTGAGCTGGTATCCCTAAAGGGATGGCTTCACCTATAGAGGCAGCTAAACCTTTACGGGTGTATTTCTCAGCTATTCGCAGGCCTTTATTGATTCTTAGACGTATTTCTTCAATGAATTCATATACTAGCATAGCTGGAACTGGAGTTTGGTAAGAAGAAGGAGGTTTTTTATTGATAAGAACAATTTTCTGGGTTGGGGGAAATTTATCGATAAATTTAGCTAGTTCTTCATATACTGAGGGAGGAATATAGCAGTTAATCTGCTTTTTATCTTTTAATTGGTCCAGGAAGTTAGAGAGGGCCTCTCCGGGAGTATTACCGAAGTAGGTGCGTGAGTCGGGATTAACGAAAATACTAGTATCTAATATGATATGCAATATCTTTTTCATGTAATTAATATTTTAAACTATAATTTTGATAAAGGCAATAGTAAAGAAACTTTCTCTAATTTTGTGTAATCTTTAAATAATCTATGTAATCAAGTTCGAAAGAACTACAAAAAAAGCTTGATTTTAGGTCTCTCTATTGATAAACTTATTATAAGAATCATTAGAAATAAAAAAGGAGGTTTTCGATGAAAAAAGCGTGTTCTATCGTTGTAGGTATTGTTTTCATTCTAACTCTTTCCGGCTGCGATTTATTACCCTTACCTAATAAAAGTTCAAGTCCAAAAGTTCCTGTTGTAACTAAATCAACCGGGCCTACTCTAGCCAGAATGAATGACTGGGTATTAACAATCGATGAATTTGATAATCAGGTAGATGTAATGATTAGGCTAAATGATAGTGATGCTAATATCCCTGTGTCAGCGTTGGGAATTGTAGCTGGTACATTTATTCCTGCTCAGATTGAAAAAATTGATTTGAGTTCCATTGAGGGGAAAAAGTTCTATTTAGATCTTTTAATTAACCAGGAATTATTAGCTCAAGAAGCTGAAGCTAGAGGTTTAGATAGGAGTCCAGAGGTTGTAAAAGGCATAAGAAAAAGTTCAGTAGAAATTCTAGGTTTTACTTTGCTCAATGACACTCTTAAGGACGTTAAGGTGACGCCGATAGAAGTAGAAGATCTATACAATAATGAATATAAGAAGACATTAGAAAGCATTGAGAGAAGAAAGATTAGAGAAATCGTAGTCAATTCAGATTCTAAAGCTAAGGATGTGTTGATAGAGATTCTTACCCTAGGAGATTTCCCCGGAGTAGCTACTCGCAATTCTATAGTCGAGACTGCTTTGGTTGGAGGACTTTTAAAGATTAATGATCAAGAGTATATAGTGCCTCAACAGGGTGTAAAGTTTAATAAGTTTTGGAATACAGCTTTTACCTTGGATAAGGGAGGAGTTTCCAATGTTTTTAAAAATCCAGATAAAAAGGAATACTATATAGTTAAAGTTGAAGATATTCAGAAGGGTGTGCCAAAGTCGTTAAATGAGGTATATAACGACTTGGAATACATTCTGCTTAGGCAAAAGACTATGAGTATCATTAATGAGCTAATGGGTAAGGTAAAAACTAAGTTTGAAGCAGATTTAGTTATAAATAGTAACTTAATAAATTAAGGAGAAAGATGGATAAGAGAATGCTGAATTTAATAATCGGGATTGGTTTGGCAGTTATTGCTATACTGCTAATTAATACCAAGATGCAACAAGATCAGAAGCTTATCCAGAATCTTATTAGTAAAGGCGAGATATTAGAGGTTGTAGTGGCTAGAACCGATATTCCTAAAGAAAGTACTATTACTCAGGATATGGTTGCTTTAAGCAGGATTCGTTCTAATGCTTATCAGCCCGGAGATCTAACATCTGGAGATTCGGCAATAAATAAGCTTACAAGAGTGGATATTTTAAAGGGTCAGCATATAAATAGTAATATGTTAAGATCTTTAGGCGGAGCAAGGTTTCTCTCTCAGAGAATTCCTAAAGGTATGCGGGCTATGACTATACCGGTAGATAAGATTTCTTCTATCGAAGGGCTTATGAAACCCAGTGATTATATTGATATTATTGGGACTTTCTCTATTTCAGCAGGACAGAACCTGGTAGTTACTTTATTCCAAGGGGTAAAAATTCTAGCTACCGGCAAGAATTTTTCTCCTTACAGAATAGATAGCTCAGCTGATACAGTTACCCTAGCTCTTAAGCCAGACGATATAAAGTTGCTCACTTACGTTTTAGAAGCAGGCCATAGGCTTCGATTAGTCTTAAGAGCCCCCCTAGATTCTTCACAGGAAGCAGGTTATTCAGGAGTTACCTTTGAGACTCTTATGAAGAGACTAGGTCTGTGGGCTCAGCCTCCTCAAACCGAGAGAAAACCAACCTTAGATGTTTACAAAGGAGCCCAAAAAGAAGAAGTTAATGTAACTAGGTAAATATAAGGAGGAGCATTTAATGCTAAAAAAACTATTTTTAAAAATAGTAATTTGTGTATTTTTAATTACTTCCCAAAGCTTAGCTTTTCCACAGTTCTTAGACTTAAGCGAAATTGGTGATGAGATATTTTTGGTGGTAGGAGGGATTCAGGTTTTAGAAGTTTATTTTCCTAAGAGAGTTTCAGTGAGGAATCCTGAGATAGCTGATATAGATTCAGTATCGGATAAAGAAATAATACTTGTGGCTAAACAGGCCGGTAGTACTAGTTTAACAATTTGGGATAGCGAGGGTGAGAGAACATGTTATGTCACTGTTTACGCCCAAGACTCTGATGCTTTAAGCAAGAGGCTATCAAGAGCGATTAATAAGAGGCTAGGGATAGGAGAGGTTTATTTTAAGAAAAATGATGCTACTGGTAAGGTTATGGTTATTGGAGAAGTAACAGCCGCAGAAAAGGAACAAATAGAGAAGATTCTACTACCTTTTGTTGAAAGTATAGATAATTTGTTAGTGGTGGGAGAAGCTAGCCAAATGGTAGAAGTAGATTGCCATATCTTAGAGCTAACTAAGAGTTTTTCAGAGGTTTTCGGATTAGATTGGACTGGTACCTCAGGTACTTCTCCGGCAGCGCTAACTCAAGTTACTAACTCTGCCGTTAATACTGCTGGCAAATTTCAAGATATTTTTAGGCTCGTTGATTTTACCAGAACTGCCCTTGATGTGCAGCTTATGGCTGCGGTTAATGAGGGAAAGGGGAAAATTCTTGCTAAGCCTAAACTTCTGTGTTTATCCGGAGAGGAGGCTAGCTTCTTGGTAGGAGGAGAAATCCCAGTAGTCTCAGTTACAGCATCAGCTAGTGGTGATACAGTAGCTGAAGACATAGAATACAAAGAATATGGGGTAAAGTTAAACATACAACCGGCTGTTCTTGAAAATGATGATATCAAATTAAATATAACTACTGAGGTAAAGGAATTATCTACTGAAGGCCAATATACACGAGCTGATGGTACAACCATCAAGGCTTTTGTTACCAGAAATACTTCTACAGTCCTGCGCCTTAGACCTGGCCAAGCAGTTATTATGTCTGGTCTGTTTAAGGATAAAGTTACTAAAGATGATATAGGTAAAGTTCCTGGCCTAGGGGATATTCCAATTTTAGGAGCACTGTTTAGGTCAAAGGATTATCAAGATGATCAGACAGAACTAGTTATTTCTCTTGTTCCTAGGTTAGTAAGTTCCAAGAAGGAAAGGAAAGATAAGATTGTAACAGCAACCAAAGAAACTTACCTGCCGGAAAAACTAAAAGTTGAACCAAAATATTTTAAGGAAGACCTAGCTTTAAATCGTTACATTCTAGAGGTTCAAAAAACTGTTTTCCAGGCTTTGGATTATCCTCGACTAGCTCAAGAAGCTGGTTGGCAAGGAGCAGTAAAGATAAAGCTACATCTTAATAGCGAAGGAGAACTTCTTAGTGTTAAAATTAGCGAATCCTCAGGCTATCTTTCTTTTGATGATAATGTAATAGAGATAGCCGAATCTCTCAGCCCATACCCACCATTTCCTTTTGATATCGAGCTAAAAGATTTGTGGATCAATATACCGATAGTTTATAAAATAGATTAATATAATGGAAGCTAGGGTAATTTCTTTTTTTAGTACCAAAGGAGGGGTTGGAAAAACTCTAATCTCTTTAAACTTGGCTGTTAGTTTTTCTTTAAAGAAGAAAAAAGTATTTTATCTCGATTTAGACCTAGGTGCCCCTCAGGCAGTTACTAAACTTTTGGGAACCGAGAGCAAGTATTGTTTGTTTAATTTTATTGACCATTTAGGAGAGTTTAAAAGTAAGAAGAGAAATATTCGCAATTACTTAGCCCGCTACAAAAGTGGTCTTCATTTTCTTCCGGCAATATCCAAAATGTCTCAGAGGCCTCACATAACATCGCAGGGGATAAAGGAGTTTCTTGCTATTGTTTGTGAGGAATTTGATTATGTCGTTATAGATGCTGGTAGTAATATGAGCGATAGTTTGATTACTACTCTCGACTCTTCTAATCTTATTTTTTTAATTCTTACTCCTGATATCTTATCAGTTTATCAAACTGAGTGGCTTCTTGATACCTTACAGAGTTTAGGTTTTCCTTTAACCATGATTAAGACAATTCTTAATCGTGCCGAGAGTAAAGGCTCTATAAGCTGGCAAGAAATAAAAGTACTTCTTCCTTCAGAGGTTGTGGCTTTGATGCCTTCAGATGGAAAAACTGTTGGCTTAGCTGTTAATAGGGGCATACCGGTTGTTGTAGATAGCCCGAGCTCTAAGGTGGCCTTAGCGATTGATAAATTAGCTGAGTTACTTATTGAGAAGAAAGATTTATACATAGAGCATAAGACCCTTGCTGATGTAAGAGTTGCTAAAGAAGAGACTCAAGATTCTAAAGAAGAATTTTGGCAGAAGATGGGACTTATTGAAAAAGCAAAGCGGAGTGGTCTGCAGGAAGAAGAAGATCAAGTAATAATGTTTAAGAAGAAAGTACATCAGAGGCTTATTGATGAATTAGATTTAAAGAGGATGGCAACAAGTACATTTACTGTTGATGTTGCTAAAGCTGAAGAGTTAAGGAAAAAAGCTGAAAGAATAGTTTCAAACATCATTAGTAAAGAGGCCGGAGGATTTATTTCTTCTTTAGAGATTAGAAAAAAAGTAACTAAAGAAATCTTAGATGAGGCTTTAGGGTTTGGTCCCTTGGAAGAGTTATTAAGTGACTCTTCAATTACTGAAATTATGGTCAATAACAAGGATCAGGTTTATATAGAAAAAAGAGGAAAATTAGAATTAACCAGCAAGAGGTTTACTGCCAACGATCAAGTAAAGGTAGTAATTGAGAGAATTCTTGCTCCTTTAGGTCGTAGAATTGATGAGAGCGTTCCTTACGTTGACGCTCGTCTTCCTGATGGCTCTCGTGTGAATGCTGTAATTCCACCACTTTCTTTAACTGGGCCGACTTTAACCATTAGAAAATTTTCTCGGGAACGTTTGACTGTAGATGATTTGATAAAAAGATTTGATAGTTTAACTCCTGATATGGCTAAGTTTATAGATGCAGCTGTAAAATCAAGGAAGAATGTTTTAGTTTCCGGTGGTACCGGATCAGGAAAGACAACTTTGCTTAATATTCTCTCCGCATATATTCCTGAGCATGAACGGATAATTACGATTGAGGATTCAGCAGAATTAAAGTTAGATCAGGCTCACTGGATAAGATTAGAATCCCGACCGCCGAATATAGAAGGAAGGGGAGCAATTAGTATAAAAGATTTATTTCGAAATACCCTACGTATGCGGCCAGATAGGATAATTGTTGGCGAATCTCGGGGTGGAGAAGCTTTAGATGTGCTTCAGGCAATGAATACCGGTCATGACGGCAGTATGTCTACTATTCATGCTAATTCTACTCAGGATGTTTTGATAAGATTAGATAGTATGATTTTAATGAGTGGGGTAGAGCTTCCTATTCGCTCTATCCGTGAGATGATTTCATCAGCTCTAGATTTAATAGTGCATATCTCTCGTCTTTCCGATGGCTCCCGTAAAATTGTTCAAATTACAGAAGTTGTTGGTATGCTTGATGATATGCATATAAACCTTAAAGACATTTTTCGTTTTAACCAAACTGGGGTAGATGACGAGGGAGGAGTCCTGGGAGAATTTGCTCCCCTAGGTTATATTCCTTCATTTTACGATGAGATAAAATCTAGAGGCATAGATTTATCTAGAGAAATATTTATTTCTAAAGATTAGGTAATATTATGGCTGAAGGCGTAGTAAAAATTAAAAAGTTGTTAGCCGACCCGGCTATTACTGAGATTATGATTAATAGTTCGGTTGCTACATTTATTGAAAAAAACGGACATAAGAGTGATACCGGTATAATTTTTACTTCTCAAGAACTTGAAGAAATTATCGATGAGTTTTTTCGTAAAAGTGGTAAGATTGTATCTTCTCATTTTCCTTATGTTGATATTTGTCTTGAAGATGGTTCCCGAGTTAATGTTATAATTAAACCTTTAGCTCGTATGGGAACGGCAATTACTATAAGAAAATTTTCCCAAGAGATAGAGAGTTTAGAGTATTTAGTATCTAAGGGTTCAATGAGTGAAAAGATGGCTCAGTTTTTGATTGCTTGTATAAAGGGAGGCTTAAGTATGATTTTTTCCGGAGCAACCGGCGCCGGGAAAACCACTACTATGGAGATGCTTTCTTACCATATACCCCAAGAAGAGAGAATAATCCTTATTGAGGATACTGCTGAGCTTAAGCTTCATCATCAAAATGTAGTCTCTATAGAGACAAGGTCACCCGATGAGGACGGTAAGGGAGAGGTGACATTAGGAGACTTAATAAGAAATTCATTGCGTATGCGCCCGGATAGAATAATTATTGGCGAGGTCAGAGGCCAAGAAGCTTTGGATATGATTCAAGCTATGTCTACAGGACATAAAGGTACATTAGCTGTAATTCACGGTAGCTCTCCTCAAGAAGTAATTAGTCGTCTTGAAACTTTAATCCTTTCTTCAGGGATAAAGTTGCCAATAAATGAGATAAAGAGATTAGTCTCTAATGTTATCAATATAATTGTCCACCAGGAGAGGTTTCCTGATGGTGTACGTCGGGTAACACATATTAGTGAAATAAGGGGCTTAGAACGGGGAGAAGTTTCTGTTCAAGATTTGTTTGTATTTAAAAGTCAAGGTAAAACTCCTGATGGTAAGATAAAGGGTAAATTTATCTCTAGTATGAGAATGTATCCTCAATTTTTCACTCAATTCCAAAAATTAGGTCTTCTTGATGAGAAGGCTTTTTCCGACTAATAATTCCAATCATATTATTTTTAGCCTTGTTGAGATTTGATCTTAACAAAATGTTTGATGCTAATAGGGCATATATTCTATTGGAATATTGTGATATAATAAAATATATGCCAAAGAAAATAGTAACTCCTGCTATAAGAAAAATAGTCTTTGGAGAAAAGAGACGCACACCGCATCTAGGGGTTAGGCCTTTATCAGAACTGTTGAAAAAGAAGTATAGCATTATTCTTTCTAAGAGTGCAATTAATAAAATCCTTGTTTCTTCTGGTCTAAAAGAAAAGAAGGGTCGAAAGAATTCCCTACTTATTTATAAAGGTAAGAGCCTCATCCATTGTGGGTTATTTCTCCTGCGTTGCCTAGATTATCAGGTAGGTATATTTGATTATTTAAGCCTGGAGCTTAAAAGTTACTTTCCCAAGATAAGTGAGGATCTATTGAAACGATTGATTATCTTGGCTAGTTTCTCAGCCCTTCTTAATGAGGATCCTAAAAAGAGTATAAAAAGAGAAGGTTTTCTAAGGTTAGCGGGTCTAGAACATTTTCCAGCTCGCAAAATGAATTACTTTAAAGATCAACTATCGCAATATAAACCAAAAGTAGATTTAAAACTTCTTAAAGATACTTTAATCAGTATTTCTACGATAAAGTTTTTTTTTAATAATGGGCATTGCAGTTATTTTGATGCTAAGATGTCGACCCTTTGGGGTGGACTTTGTAGAATGAAACAATTCTTTCTTCCCCTAAGAGCTGCTGTTAGGTTAATTGAGAAAATGATAGAAGATAAAACTATTATTATTGGTTACACCAAAAGCTTTGGTTACTTATCTCCCTTAACCTTTGATTTTTTAAAAGCTATGGATAAGGGAATAAAAAAGGTTGAATTTTTAGATGAGCGAGGAAAGGTTGTGAAAGAGTTAAAGGTGAGTTTGCCTAAGGTTTCTTTTTTTATTGGATACTATCCTGAGATCCTTAACAAAGGGGTTACTTCTATGGGTACTCCTAAAGGGATAGCTTCGCTTAGATTCAAGAGATTTAAAAGCTTCTTTTGGGAAGGCATAGGCGAGTTTTTATGTAGGTCATCTCTAACAAGATTTTCACAACCTGAACGAAAACAGGAACTTATGCTTAATAATGTCCTCATAAAGCAGGGAGCTTCTTCACTGCCCGGCTGGGGTCTTCTTACCGGTAGCATTAGTAGTAAAAAAGTAAGAGTAGCCTTTTTTTTGAAAAAGTACTTATATTTATGGCCAGATGCCGAAAAAAGTTTTATAGATGATATGAGAGTTATTGAAAAATCTATCTTTAGCCCTAGTAAGAATATTCCTAAAGGCATGGCTTCGCCTAGGGGTTATTTGGCTAAAATGCTACCTAAGAGCCTTGTTTTTGAGGATCCACTTGATTTTGTTCGGGTGGGGCAAATTCTATCGGTTATCTTTAAGGAAATGATCTGGGGTTGGGAGCCTAAAAACAAAGAAGGTGACTTTTCTATTGGTAAAGACTATCTTAGAATCAGTCTAAAAAAAGTACCTCGTGAAGTAAAAAAACGCTTTAATAACGGGCATTTTTACTTAGATGGGCGAATAGCTTTTATCCAATAGAATTAAAGCGTTTTCAGAAACAATAAGTTTTCCTTGTTCTCCCATTGTAATTTTATTGGTCTTTATGGTATATTTATATGGTTGCTTGGGGAGGCAGCGAAAAAGGTAATCTACTTATAGTGGAGCACAAAGCCTAGGATTCCAAAGAAGAATTTTTAAAGGAATAGCCGGGCCACCGAAAGTCTCTCAAAAGGTGGTGCGGTTTTTTTTAAAGATATTACAGTGATACCCTTACGGGCACAAGTTAGAAAAAGATTACACAGATGAGAAAAAGGGAAATGAAAATGAGAAAGACACAGGTAGTTTTTGAATATGTGATTATTTTTGCTATAATAATAGTAGCGATAGCTACCATAAGTTTTTTGCCTAAGATAAAGGGTAATTTTTCTAATCACTATGATAAGTGTGTAGATGTAATATTAGAGCAAGAGTAGGATTATGAAAAGAAAAGCTCAAAACTTTATTGAATATGTAGCACTAATTATGATAATCTCAGCTGCTTTAGTGGCTATGAAAGTATATGTTCAAAGAGCAATGAATGCTCGTCTTGCCCAGGTGAGGGCAGAATTAAATGAGAGTATCAGATAATTTTAGGAGGTGGAGTAGGATGAAGCGCAAAAGAAAGGGACAAAGTATTTTGGAGTACACTCTTATTTTAGCAGCTATCGTTGCTGGAATAATCTTTGCTGCCAGAACCATGGTTAGACCAGCAGTAGAACAGAGTTTTACCGATGCTACAGATACCATGAATAGGATGACCGGGGTATTTAATGATAAATTAGGTGGGGGAGTAGGAGGAGAATAATTAGTAAGACTAAGGGTGAAAATACGGAGGTGGAAAATGTTAATTAAGCTTAAGAAGGCGCAATCTACTGCAGAATACGCCATACTAATATCTGTTATAATCGGTGCAGCCTTAGCTATGCAAGTTTACATCAAAAGATCTTTACAAGCAAAAATGCATGATGCTGGAGTTGCTCTAACCGACGTAAGTGCTGATATTACAGGTGATGGCGTAGTTTTGGGTACAATGAAACAGTACGAACCTTATTATGCTGAGCAAAGATTGTCCGATGTTAACCGTACGACAGCTTTAGCAAGTACTTCTGATACCGGAGCAGGCGGAGTATTGGATAGAACAAGCGAACAGACTATTGATGTGAGTTCAACTGGGCAAGAGAAGAGCCATACACTAGTTATACAGGAATAATAGAGGTAAGTATTTAATTTAGAGGAGGTATAGAGATGTTAATGGAAAGAAGAGCTCAAAGTACCTTAGAATATGCTTTGATGATCGCCGTTGTGATTGGTGCCTTAATAGCTATGCAGGTTTATGTAAAGAGAGGCTTGCAAGGAAAGCTTAAGGATTCAACTGATCAAATAGGAGAGCAATACTCACCGGGATATACCACAGGATATGAAGAGGTCAGCACTACTACCTCTACTAAGGAGTCATTAGTAGAGGGGATAACTAACACTACGAGTTCTACAAATCAAAATAAGAACACTAATGATAATACAACTATATATGAAGAAGAGTACTGGGGAGAATAAGAGAAAGAGTCTAAAAATTTAAAGTAGGAGTGCTATGGTAAGATGCAGGAAGGCAGAAGCCTTGTTTCAGTATGCAATTATAATTACCGTTGTAGCTTTAGCGTTAGCTACGATGCATATCTATTTGCGTAGGGGCATACAGGCTAAAGTAAAAAATTTGACCGATAATATTATCTGCGAGAGGCAGCTAGCTTCTTTGAATGATCCTATTTCCGAGAAATCCACTAGAGATATTAATTCGACTTATAATTCACAGAAAACCGAAGGTGCAGGAGGAATGAGTAGCTACAGTACTACAAGCGGCTATACTGTTTTGATGGAGCATGAGGTCGAGAATTTAGAAACTATAAATTATGGAAAAGATGTACCAAATATAATTAATCCTGAAGCAACTTATGCAGATTATTAGTGATTAAGTGATACAGTTGCAGAACAACCTGCTGCTACAGATGGTTTTGGTGGTGGTAGTGATGTTAGCGGTTTAGGTGATAAGGAAATTAATAATGTTGGGGAAAATGCGTTCTAAAAAAGCTCAGGCTGTATTAGAAATAGGGCTTCTAGGATCCCTTATTTTGATAGTATTTTCTTTGCTCATTGGCTACATTCAACGTTTGAATGATGACCAGTATGTTCTTATGAATAACTTTCGTAGTGCCTTAAAAAAGGCTCATGATGATAATTCTGTCGTTAGTTATACTACATTAGAAGATAGGCGTCACATTGATACTAATTCTCCTTTGCAGGGGAAGAGGGCAAGTTTGAGTTCTTCTAATTATATTCATTGGGCAGTTCCGGCTACTGGAGATGAACCTAATAGAGGTTTTTACTATAAGATTAATGAGGAAGAGTTAGTTTTAGATGAAGACGATGCAATAGATGATATTGTTTTTGAATATGATACTGATTCTGGCCTAAGATTTAGTAAGATAGAAACTAGTGATAGTATCCAAACTATTCAAGATGTCGAAGTCAATGAAAAGTTAACCTATGTTTTAAGAAATTCTGACGAGGACCCAATCAGGACAATTATTCAAGACCGCAGGACTGATAAACGAAGAGCCTGGGAGACTGATGATATATTGGGGTTGGAGGAGTAATGAGAAAATCTCAAGCAATTTTAGAGGTAACTCTTATTTTTATTGTAGGATTGTTCTTATTTTTTGGTATAATGGGTATATTTATGTGGGGTGATAATCAAATTGCCAAACGTCAACCTGAATACAATAAGACTCGAGTAGTGGCTGGATCTCTTGTAGCCGATGATGATAAAGATATTATTTGGCCGGTCTATGAACCAGAAGAACTTAGGGAACAAGATGTATTTGGAGTGCAAAAATAAGTAAGATGTTATAATGTTTATTTATTTCAATGAAAATAAATGTGCATATCATAAGGGGCAATTAGCTCCTTTTTTTATTGTTTTTATCGTCGTTATAATTATTGCAGCCTTAGTCACTATAAATATTGGCAAGGTTGCAAAAACCAAAACCTACTCTGCTAACTCTGTTGATGCAGGAGTATTAGCAGCTGCCTCGATTATGGCTTCAGCTTTTAATTATATTGCTGTAGCTAATTCCCACATGGAAGTTAATTATCAGTACTTTATGGGACTAGCTACAATTTCATTTATTTTGGGGTATGTGGAGATGGGTATGGCTATAGTTGATACTGTCTCTGCTTTGGGTATGGTTTGTACTCCTGCTATCTCTTGTGGAACTAAGGCAGTAGTTATTTCAGCCATAGCGGCCTTAGAGGAGTTTAACTTGATTATAGCATCGTTAATTGTTCAAGTTACTGGGTATTGGATGCTCCAGTTTTTTTTCTATAAGATGATTCGAGATAATGTTGATCAGTATCGTCAAAGCGCTATAGATTCTGGATACAATTTTGCCTTTAGCAATAGTGGAATAGCTTCTAAGCTTAAATCTTGCCGATTGACAGATACCAGCCTTTGTAATGCTTGTGAAGATGCTTGCGAAAGGGATTGCAAGGATGAGTGTGGAGAAGACGATTATGATTGCTTAGATATCTGTTCTCGAGAAGAACTAAATTGTTTAATCAATAATTGTCAGAGCCAGCGGGCAGAATACCAGCTTTGGGTTAAAAATAATACTAAAGATGTCCCCAATGGTGCTATCCAGACTTATCCTTGGCTTGATGGTCAAGAAAGAAGCCATGATGTAGCCACAAGGGCTGTGATTGATCCGGTTGATGATTATAATCTACACACTACAGCACTTTCTTATCCTGCAGAGCTTGCTCTTCTTATTGCAGCAAGAGTTCTTTCAGGTATAGCTATAGTAGACTTAGGAATTGCTAAAGTACCAATATCCTGTGCTTGTATTTGTACTAGTTGTTGTCCAGCTAAAGGTAAGTGTAACACTTGTCCTTGTTTTTATGCCTGCTGTGGCATAGCAGAGGCAACACTAGCATTAGCGTTAGCTGCGGAAATAGGTGCTTTAACTAGCAGTATTGCTGCTCATATTGGTTTAGCGCCTCTGGGTTCTTTCCATAGCCATAGTGACAATGACGCATTACCTTTTATTATTACTTGGATTGATGAAGTGCCTCATAATCGACTAGCTGAAGTTTACCAGACTCAGCGTCATCAAGGTGCAGATTTAGGTGCTTGGAGTACAGAATATCCTTTAACAACTTCTTCAAGTCAGGCCAGCTTTGCTGGTCAGGGAGATATTTATCCACCCGATCCCCATCATGATTCTACACTGACTTTGACTGATTTCTTTAATGGTCATCTTTTAGGACCGTTAGCTGAACCGATAAAGGATGTTGAAGGGGAGATTCAAGCAGATTTAATAGAACAAAAAAAGTAAGAAGAGGAGGAAAAAATAAATGAAGATTAAAAGTGTAATTTTTTTATTTATTGTAGTTTTTTTAATTCAATTCAGTGCTTTCCCCCAGCTTTTTGGTTTTCCTACACCAAGGAGTACCAAGCTAATTAGTAAAAATCAGGAGAATATAGTTGGAACCCAATTTACCGTTTATCAATATCATTCTTCACTTTCTCAGGGCGGAATACTGCAGTTCTATCAGAATAAGCTCAAAGCTAAAGGCTGGAGTAAAATGGATTTGCCAAAAGAACAGATGATGGCTGCAGCTTTTCAGAATAGAGTTTTTAATTTTGTTAAAGGCGATGAGATGCTGGTTTTGAATTTTTCTCCCATTAAGGCTGGAGAGTTTATTTTTTACAGCATAAGCATTGGGAAATCTCATAAGGTCAAAAGCGGTAAGGATGACCAAGGGCAACCTTTAGAAATGTTTAAAGAGCCAGAATCTTTGGATTTCATGCCTATTTATCCCGGGAGTAAACAAGTGGATTATCGTGAAATTCCTTCCGGCGTACAGGTTGGGTATCTAATTACTGAAGGAATGGAGGTAGCTAAAGGATTCTATCTTCAAAAGATGCCTCAGTATGGTTGGGGTTTTGTTGATGAACACTATGTCGGAGGTAACCAGTATGATGCGTCAAATATAGAGAGTGATTGTCCTACTTGTCCTAAGCTGCCTATTGAGGCTAAGGAAATTATCGACAATGTACAAATGAAGGGGGTAATGTTAGAGTTTGAACAGGGCAGTAAAAGCTGTCTTATTAACATTGTCGAGATTAGTGGTTTGGAGTCTGCAAGTGGTACAGACTTGACTTCCCTAAGTTTAGGAGATACTATAATTACAGTACTTTATAATGAGAAAAAATAAGTCACAACTTATTCTCGGGTATGCTCTTCTGATTGCCGTAGTGGTAGCAGCTTTAATTGCTATGTCAGTCTATATGAAAAGAAGAGTCCAGGGTGGTTATAAAAGGTCGATTGATGTCTTTGGCCAAGGAGAACAATATGAACCCTTTGGTGAGACTGATGAGCAGAAAAGTGGAGACATGGAGTGGATATCTAGCGTGGTAATAGAACCAGAATAGGAAGAAGAGTAAGCATATTTCTTCATATTTATATATAAAAAATAAGTTTAAAATATATGGGTCTTATAGTTTTTAGTTATATTCTGCTGGTATTGGCCTTTTGTTCATTCGGCTATTATGGGGTTGGATTTATCCTTAAAAAGTGGGATGAAGCCCAGAAGAAAAAGGCTGAAAAAGCTAGCTCTCAGTTTGAGGAGATGTTCATCTTCCTCAAAAAAGAAGTCTTAACCACTCTCTATGTTGTTATCCCTTTAATTCTAGGAATAGTAGGGTTTTTTCTAACTAGGAAAATATGGGTTAGCTTTATTGGCATGGCCGTAGGCGTAGCTTCTCCTTTCCTTTTGGTTAAATTTATGGATAAAAAAAGGAGAGCTAAATTTAACTCCCAACTAGGCGATGGCCTTATGGTAATGTCTAGCTGTCTCAAGGGAGGCTTAACTTTAATTCAATCTTTTGAGGTTTTAGGTGAAGAGATGGATCCACCATTAGGTCAAGAAGTCTCTCTTTTAGTTAGAGAAATAAAAGTAGGTGTTAGTTTAGAAGAGGCCTTAACTCGGCTGGATAAAAGAATGCCATCAGAGGAGATGACCTTAATCGCTTCAGCAATTTTAGTTGCTAGAGAAACTGGAGGAGATTTAACAAAGGTATTTGCTCGGCTTATTGAGACTATAAGAGATAGGACAAAGTTAAAGGAGATGGTTCAAACCTTAACTCTTCAAGCTCGTTTACAGGCGGTAATTATTTCTCTTCTTGGACCGGTATTTGCTATAGTTGTTATAAAGATTAACCCTAAGCATTTTGAGGTTATGTGGCAGAATGAAATTGGAAAAATAATGCTTATGGCAGCAGTATTCTTACAAATAATAGGGATTATATTGATTATAATATTTGGGAAGATTAAAATATGATTGTTATTTTTTATGTAGCTTTAGCCGCAGGATTCATTCTTTTCTTTTTAGGTTTAATGCCAAAACCTAAGGAGACAATTTCTATCTTTGGCGATAAGGTAAGGAAAAAGCAGAAGAGCTCTTTTAGCGCTCCTTTCTTAAGTATCTTTGTGCCGATAAATAAGCCAATTTTAAAACTTTTAAGGTTAGAGAAATCTATAGGTGTAAAACTATCTCTTGCTAAGTGGAGGATTTCTCCTTCAGAGTTTTTATCAGCTAAAGAACTAGTGGCCGTATTTTTACCCCTGATTCTTTACTTCATATTTAATCTAAAATCAGGGTTGTGGCTATCTGTAGCAGCTATTGGAGGCTTCTTGCTACCAACACTTATTTTAAAGAACAAAGTGAAAGCCCGGAAGTATTCAATAGAGCGAGTATTGCCTGAAACCGTAGATTTACTCTCTCTCTGTGTAGGTGCAGGGTTAGACTTTATGGCTTCAGTAAGGTGGATTATAAATAAGGTCAAAATCAATCCACTTGTTGAGGAGCTAATAGTTGTTCTAAAAGAGATCAACGTCGGAAAGCCTCGGTTAGAGGCTTTAAGGGATATGGGTAAAAGGCTTAGTATTCCCGATGTTACTTCTTTTGTGAGAACTTTGGTTCAAGCAGACAGAATGGGAACCCCAGTAGAGGAGACCTTTAAAATTCTTTCTGAAGATTCTCGGATGAGAAGATTTCATCGCGGAGAAAGAACAGCTATGAAAGCCCCGATAAAAATGCTTGTTCCGCTTATCTTTTGTATTCTACCAGTTATTATGATAATTGTCGCCGGTCCTATCTTAATCAACTTCATGACAAAGGGTTTGTTCGGAGCAGGATAATAACTCTTTCATTCCCAGTAAGTTACAAACCTTAATGTCCACAATATCTAAATTATTATTGTTTAAAAGTTTTTTTAAGTGGTAAAGTATAAAATTTTAAATAAATACTGGTGAAAATGTTTTCAAAAAGGCCTTTTTTTCCTATTGTTTTATTGACATATATGTACAAAATATGTTATATTTTAATGGTTAGAGAGACATCTTAAGAGTAATCAACATAAGGCAAATCCTGAGTAATCAGGGGACGCAAAGCCACGGGTCCTAAAAGTAAATAGTAAATTTCAAGGATAGCCGGGTTGCGCAGAGATGCAGCTCGGTTTTTTTTATTATATATAATATTATGATAAAAGGAATAAAAAAAGGATGGTTAAAATGAAAAGAATAAAAATTTTTATTATTTTACTTTTCGCTTTTATTCTTAACTTCCAAGTTTTTACCCAACCAATATTCGCACGTTCATCTGGCGGCGGAGAAGTAGCAGGGTTTGAAACCGACAAATTTTTGATGAGCGTAGGCATTAACCTGGCTTCATCTTATGTTGGCAACGCTATCGGTGCCGGGATTTCTGATTCATTCAAAGAAGGTGGTAGCTTTCTTAACGGAGTTGAGGGAGTTTCTAATGCTAATGGTTTTATCGGCGCAATATCCGACGTTGGGAATCTTGGCGAGTGGGCTAAAAATTTTAATAATATGGCTGCTCTTAGTCAAGTAGGCTCGAGTGTAAATATGATGGGGCAACAACAGGGTTGGGATATTTCCAAGACAGCTATGGCATCTTCGATTGTCCAAGGGGCAGTTGGAGGAGTCTTGGGAACTAATCCAGCTTCTAATTTTACTAATTATGCTAAAGTTGCAACTATAGGGGCACTTAAAGGTGCTACCGAAGGTGCAATTATAGCTAATAATATTAGCAGCGAGGGTGCAGTAAAACCTTGGGTGAATTTTGGTGCTGGTTTAGCAGGTTCATTCGTAGGTGGAGTAGCTGCAGCATCGATTTTTCCTGTTGTGCCTAACAAACAAGTAACAAACCAAGTAGCAAATATAGACCAAACACCTTTGAAGCCCGGTACAGCTGAACTTCGTATTATTTCTAATGGTATTCCTAGCCATCAGGCAAATAGCTTTGGTGAAGCCCTTACTCATGGCGCGGCTAAGGCTTTTAAGGCTATTCCTTCTCAGGCGATTAGCATGGGAGTAAGCACTATAACTAAAAATATGGATAGACAAGATGCCTTTATGACTCGTCAAGCATTTAGTGGCGTATATCCCATAGTAGGAGTTGCCTACCAGGAGGTAATTAGCGACCCAGCTTTTGAGGCAGTGGGATTAGATAACTATGTTGGAAGTAATGGTCTTGTAGGGGAAGAAAGGCATAAGATAGACTCACAATGGGAGATCAGCCCATACATTAATAAATCTACAAATTCGGGTAACTATAAAAGTGATTTAAACATCTTTCATTAAAATAATATAGGACGATGATAGAAAAAAGGGAAAACACACAGTCAGGAGTGATTATCGAAGCCAGAAGCGGCCGATTTAAGCCGTTTGTGCAGATAGTGGCTTTTGTAGTTATTTTCTGTTTTCTTTACCAGGATCTAGCTTCTGCCATGAGACCTGACTATTCTACTACTTTGAAAGCGATGTTCCAAAGGCCTGAAATTCTTCCGGCTGATCCTTTATTTTCGTTTTTAATAGGAACAGCTTATGCAACCGATGATAATGACAGCTATGATTTATATAGCTATGATTATTTTGTTCCGCAGGTTGTTGATGTTATGCCAACCTTTGATTATATTCCTTCTTATTCAGACTATATAGATTCAGGAGATTATAGTTATGGTCCAGTTTCAGAGTCTAGGTATTATGATGCTGTAGCCATTACCCCGGTTTTTGATAATTCTTACAATAGTTATGATACGTCTTTTTATTATGATACATCTTCTTATAATGTTTTTGATCCGGTAAATGTATCACCAGTAGTTAATTATACTTCGGTTGACAATTATTCTGACACTGATTATGGTGCTTCTGTTAATGAACCGAATATTCCTCGGGGCGGCTACGCTGATTATAATCTTGATTTTTCTCAAGCTGCAGTTTATGACAGTAGCGGTTCTTTAGTTGATGAATGGTATTCTCCTTCTGCTTATTCCGGTTCAGCAACGCCTAATTACAATTATGATGTGCCCACGAATTACGCACCGGCAATAAATACCAATACAGCCGTTAATGTTTATGATTCTATGAGTATGCCAGAATTACCTAAAGGGTCTTTCTGGGAAAAAGGACAGTCTTCGTATAAAGCCAATTTGCCAAGTGGTGGAGCAATGACATTAGACTCTAATATGAAGCAGGGATCATACATTAGCGGCGCAGGTAAAGCAAGTAATTACAGTTTTGATAGTATTGACAGAACCGTAACCCCCAATATTCCTAGTAAATCTTTAGGTACGCAGTCAAAAATCGCATTTCAATCAAGCAATCTCCTTAAAGTTCCCTCATCTGGATTTGGTCAGAAAATGCATAATTTTGACAGAGGAATAAAAGTAAACTTTACTGATAGCGAACTTAATAAAGCAATGGAGACTTCTCCCTTAGGTCCAGATGAAGAAATATTGGTAGGTGACGGCGGAAATTATACAAGACTTCGTTTGGTAGTTGATAGAAGAGGTTTTGATGTTGATACTACTACAAATGGTAGTATAAAAGTTTCGGGTAATAATGACCGTGTTCCCCATGTGCAAGAAACCTTTTCTAATATAGTTGAAGATAAATTAATTACTTATGGAGGTAAGTATGAGCCTCGTTCTATTCCATCCAATCAAGGTTCTCTTTTTCATGCTCAAAATAGGGGGGATAAAGTTTATTTCGGTAATCTTTATTATAATACAATAGGAAAAAATCCTAGAGGCGGAAATGCTTCTAAAGAAAAAGCTCCTGTTTTTCCGGTTGGGACTCAGGCTCAGGTTAAGGGAAGTACTCTTGACGCTCGCGGAGTAAATAGCTATAACGATGTGAATTATACCGGGCAAATTGTTGGTTCAGGCTTTGTAGCTGCTGAAGATTATTATAGTAGCCGTAATTCTTCTATGTCTGTTCAGCCGTATATTGGCGAGAACAGCGTGTTCTTCAGCCCAAAGGATAAATATGAAACTATCCCTGGAACAGATGTAAAATTCAAAGAGAGTGCTGCCAGGATATTCTCAAACGGAGTTATGGTTGGTAAGCTCGGAGATAATGCCGCGATTAAAACGCGAAGTAAATTTTACACAAGCCTAGGGAAAGTAACTGTTGATAATCCCGGATTTTTTAATTTTGGCAAGATAGAGATGGATATCGGCTCCAAGACGGAAAACGGATGGAGTAACCCTGTTTTTACGGAAAAGAATAAAACAGCGATTTTAGAAAATAACGGACAAAAAATTAATTTATTCAGAACGCAAAGCGGAATTTTTGAAAGCAGAGATGATTCAATCAACATACTTCTTGATAATAATCCTTTCGCCAAGAAGGGCTCTGCGGATCAATCTCCAAGCTTTGTTACACCCGGCCAGGTTATACCGTACGGAGTTTCAAAAATATTTGTTCAGGGAAATG
>Ga0208902_1000526_pt1 | contig 19740 bp, 10 predicted proteins | sample AntAceMetag02UKH_FD_184767 | JGI IMG/M metagenome (GOLD analysis project Ga0208902, IMG submission 184767) | Saline lake microbial communities from Ace Lake, Antarctica - Antarctic Ace Lake Metagenome 02UKH (SPAdes) (version 2) | ecosystem: Environmental > Aquatic > Non-marine Saline and...
CAAAAACCGTACCGCTTTCGCCTGAAACGGAATAATTTCCGGCATCATCGCCGGTATATGCAGCTTTAAGGTAGTTATGTATAAAAGCTTTGTCCCCGGTACTTCCGCTGTTGTCCAGATCCCAGGCAATTTCAGAGCCGCTGACAAATAATTTACCGCCCTGCTTCAGGTAGGCTTCTACACTGTCTTGTTCAATATCATTAAAGGTTTCATCCGCGGTGCTTTCATCTCCGCAAATCCACCAAACAACTTCATAGTTTTTAAGATCAACATCCCCGCTGATGACAGCTTCATTTGCACACGCTTCATAGGCAACATCCCACTCATCAAGAGCTTTTGCCGTAGAACTGCCAAAACTATGGACGGGTGAACCATATGAGCCTGTACCCGAGAATCTATCAAAACCATCTACAAGAAGAACTTGCTTGCCTGTTGTTGTTCCTTTAGCGGAATATACATCCGATGCATTATAGTTTGCACTGTCCGCTTCATTATAAGCGGCAACATAATAATCGTAATGAACATCATTGGCTTGAGGAACTGTGGCCATGAGTGTCCCTTTAGCTATTTGCGCGATCACACTATAGTCATTTTGTATTAATGTTTTTCTATAAATCCGATATCCTGTAAAAACACCGCTCTCATCAGCTGTCCAATTTAAACTCATACTGTCCGGTTTGCTTGTAACAGACAATAAGGTTGGCCTGGGAGCTGAAGAATTTAAAATATTATTATATCGAATAGGGACATAAGCAGTGATTTGACTCAATGTCCAGGTATAATAGCGTGCCGCCCAACCGGGAGTTCCGCTGGAGGTCTCTTCGATCTGCACCAGTTTTCCATCGTTCGTCCATTCTACGACCATGCGGATATGTGAGCCGGCCTTGTTCGTTGCATCGGCCGGCAAAAGATCATTGTAAGATGATAATTGTGAGGAACAGCCGCTGATCGTCGATGTCCCGTATTTATGGCTGGCTTTCCAACAGACCGAGACAAAACCCGAACAATCCGCACCGACCGAATTACCCCAATCGACAGCCGAGGTGTTGACGTCTCCGGCAAATTTGCCCGCAGCAATACCATCATCGAATTGCGCTACAGTACTCCAGCCGCCCCATTTGTAAGGGACACGTTGATTTTGTCCGACAACAACCCACGAAGGGGTTGTAACAGTAGCTGTTGTCCCAATATTTGCCGATGTCGCCGTCCAGGTATGCTGAACGTATTCATCGGCGATCGATAGAGCTTCCGAGCGGGTGACAGCCGCATCCGTTGTTTTGGCAAGTGAGGGTATTCCCTGCTCCGGTTCGGCTTCAATAAATTGATTAAAATGGTAGCTCTCTGAGAATTTTGCAGGATAATCATTTTTCGTTTCATTGTTTTTTACGAAAGTCCATTCCAAGATATGGATACCGTCTTTAGAAGATTGCATATGATAAAGCTCGCCATTTTCGCCAACGGTGAATTCCTTAAAAATATAGGTAAATTGCTGACGTGGCAGATGAAGTGTACTGAGAACCTCACCTTCATTGTTTATCAAGAGTATATTGCGCTGAACGGCAAGTGGTGCATGAGAGGTGATCGTTTCGGCATAGATATAATGGTTGTTTTCGGGAGTAGATCCGATATAATCGACAGACCCAATTTCCGGAACATTTATAGTATATAAACTTGAACCGATCATAACATTCAAAGATGACGGCAAGGTTCTTGTGACAGTTATCTCAGATACTTGACCCTTATTCAGGGCAAGCGGTGTGCATTGCACCTTCCCTGTTTGATGAGATGTTTGTATGCTTCCATTTTGTATTTTCAGTCCGGAAAACATATTCTTGGGATCATCCAGATGTGAAATAATCTTGGTTGTATTATTTTCTTTTACATAAATAGTCTGTGGTTGCAACAAGTAGAGCACATCATGATCTTTATAAAAATCGATAATATACGTATCTGTCAGTTTTTCTAACACCACAGAACCGTTGCCGTAAAATGTTTTCAGTTCTTTGTTTTCGGTATCAAATATGATAATTCTATTGTCTTGTACCTGAAAAGAAAGGGGTCCGGTATGTAATCCGGGGTATGATTCATGGCGAACTTCATTGTTTGCTTCGCCCCAAGGGACAAAAAGCAACTCATTAACTTGCATGCCGGCAAAGACGATCGACAGACTGAGCAGAGCAATAACAAGAATGGGTTTTAACACATTTTTCATTTTTAATTCAATCCTCTGTTTACTAATTTACATCGTAGGGAAAATATACTATATAAAAACCGAGGTTAATATGAAATTGATTAGTTTGTTGGGTCTTTTGGTACTTTTATTCATTGCATGGCTCATTTCCTACCATAAGGATAAGGTAAATATACGTACAGTTTTGTGGGGACTCTTTCTTCAATTCCTATTTGCTTTGATCATATTACAAAAATCGGCGCTCAGTTGGGTCGGCATGGCAATATTTGCCCTGTTATTGGTTATCTATGTTTTCCGTGATATCATTAAAACAGCGTGGCCAAAATTTATCTGGATCGTCGGCATTGTCCTCGGTGCGGCCGTATTGTCTGTTATTTTCTTCTTTTTGATGCAGATCATACCCGTCTCTTTGATCTTCCTGTTTATCCTTGTACTGATGCTGGTAAATAAATATTTCATAAAATACGAAACTGTAAAGCCCTATTTAAGCGCAATTCTAATTGTGGCCATTTTTACCGCTCCTGCGGCATTGGGTATTTACGGACAAGCGATCTTTCAGAGCTTCTCCGACGGCGTGGCTAAATTCCTGAGCATGTCACTCTACGGTGCTCAATTTCTCTTTGGGAATCTTGCTAATCCGGAACATTTCTTTCCGCAGAATGCGGCATGGCCGGGATTTGGTTATCTCTTTGCCTTTGTTGTATTACCCACGATCATCTTTTTCGGTGGATTCATGGCAGTCCTTTACCATTACGGGATTATGCAAAAACTCGTTGAAACCATGGCAAAATTCATGAGCTGGACCATGGGAACCAGCGGTGCCGAAACCCTTTCTTGTTCTGCCAATATCTTTGTTGGACAAACCGAAGCACCTTTGTTGATCAAACCATTTTTGAATGAAATGACCGAATCGGAACTTCTGACCGTGATGGTGGGCGGTTTTGCCACGATCGCGGGCGGTGTTCTGGCAGGTTATATTGCCATGGGGGTGGATGCCGGCCATTTGGTCGCGGCTTCGGTCATGTCCGCCCCTGCCGCGTTAGTCATGGGCAAGATCATTTATCCCGAGATCAAGAATTCAAAAACAGCCGGCTTGATCAAGATACCGAAGATGGAACGCGCGCAAAATGTACTGGGTGCTTTGTCTAACGGTATTACGGACGGTTTAAAACTGGCCGTTAATGTGGGTGCTATGCTTATAGGATTTATTGCCGTCATGGCGGTTTTGGACTCCGGCATCAATTGGTTGGATTCACTGATCGACGGTAAATTATTGGGGAAAGAATATTTTGTATATGCGTTTAGCAGCGGCATATCACCCGTTAAAGGTGAGTTTGCGGGAATTTTTCCCGGATCTCTTCAAACCTTGTTCGGGACTATTTTCAAACCTCTTGCATGGCTCATGGGCGTTTCATGGAAATATGCCGGAGAGGTTGGAAACCTTCTTGGAATGAAGATCGCTCTCAACGAATTTGTCGCTTATGGTACGTTAGGGACTTATATTCAAAATGGTGTTCTCGATGAACGTGCACAAACCATTGCCACCTATGCGATCTGCGGCTTTGCGAATTTTTCTTCCATCGGTATTCAATTGGGCGGCATCGGCGCTTTGGCACCCAGCCGAAAGAATACGCTTGCGAAAGTCGCATTAAAAGCCATGATCGGCGGCGCATTGGCAAGCTGGGTAACGGCAACAATAGCAGGAATTTTATTATAATTATTTAGGGCCCTATCTATGCCAGGCATAAGTATATACTATAAGAACAACACCAAGGATCTCGCATCATTAGATCTTGATGTGCTGAACTACGAAAAACATTACAGCACTGAAATTCTTTATAAGAACGATGATATTATTATCGTAAAAACGGGATATGACGGGTATCCCATCGAACATTTTGAAATCCAGGATACGATTGTTGTTATTGAGGGTCTGATTTATAATAAAAGCGAAAAAGAGATTAAGGAGACATTATCCGAAATCACAACATGCGACGAAAGCGCTTTAAATAATGAAATTAATAAGTTCATTCATTCTTTTCATGGTGATTATATCATTTATCTTTATCATCATAAGAAAAATGAACTGAACGTTTTTAATGATCTCTGGGGACGATTAAAAACGCAGTATTATCACGATCAAAACATGTTGCTGGTCTCACGGGAACATGCATTTATCCTAGATAATCTTCCAGCAATAGCATTGAACAAGAATGCGATTCTTGAGCTTATTCTCTTCCGGTTTTATCTGGAAGGAAAGACGATCATTTCCAATGTATTCAAAACGCTACCTTCTACCCGGATCCATGCAAAAAAGATAAACAACAACTTATCTGTCGGTATTGAAACGAACAAACATGACCTTACAACCGAAAAAAAATTCTCCGGACGAAAACAGTTTTTAAAAAAATATACTGATATGTATCTGACCTCTCTACGCGATACCATCAACACACTTCAAAAACGCAAATTAAAGCTAGTAGGTGATCTGAGCGGGGGACTGGATTCCCGTGCTGTATTCTATGGGATCTGCAATATAACAAAAGATGCCGAATTCTTTACCGATGAGTTGATCTCGGGTAATGAAAGCCGTTGTGCAGAACATGTTGCAGCTCAATACAATATGAAACTTACGAAGATCAAATCATCACATGAAATGGACATAAACGCTATGTCAAGAATAACATTTCTTACAGGGTGCACGATCAATGCTGTTACAAATTTGGCATGTTATTATGACAATATTGAAAGAAAGAAAATCGAGACAAGCCCTGCAGTGAAATTCCAAGGTTTCGGTGGTGATTTTATTCGGCATCCTTATCGGCATATCAATGGTTACAGGTCATTAACATCAATGCTCAAAGGCAACTTTCTTATCGAAGGAGTTAATTTTAAAGAGGCCGAAAACCTATTGAATATAAATCATTCAAAAATCATTGACCATTTTACTCAAATTGAAGATCGTTATCCTGAGCACAATGTGAAGGATAAGGTCAAACATTTTTACTTTGATTATTACAATGGCTTGGTTTATTCGGGCGAAGAACGGGCAAGGATACATTTTTGGACAATCGAACCCATGATGGCTCATGAACTATTATCACTTTCTTTGCATCACATCCCAAGGAATAAGATCAATACGGAATTATTTATTGATTTTCTTAAATTGGTTGATAAGAAATCCTTAGATTCTCTTTTGCACAACTATTCATTCAAGTTGAATTCCATGTTAAGTATTAAGCTTCAGTCACTAAAAGAGACAATCAATGTGATCTTTAAATTCAACAAGTTTTCAAGACTTATTTCAAGTAGAATAAATAAAATAGTTAACCGTAAAAACAAATCAATATTCTTGGATGACCCGGTTATTTCGGAAGCATTAAAATTGTACAACGGATCAAAGATACTCCAGTCTGTTTTTGGCAGTTCAGCAATTGAAAAAGTTTTTTTAAGACCCGGTAAAAATAATATTAAACCGATCATTACCATCATTCTATATATTTCTGAATTGGAAAAACGCTACAGGGATAAATTAAATTGATATGTTAGATCCCATTATAGACATCGTACATTTTCTGGCTTCCAGGGAATGTAACGGACGGCGAACCGGAACTCCGGGTTCCAATGCCGCCCGGGACTATATTATAGATAATATGATGCGTGCGGGTATCGGTCCCGGTACCGCCAAAGGTTATATCCATGAATTTGGCGGACTGCCCGAAGGTGTGACCGGCTCAAACATCATTGGCGTTATACCGGGAAGAGGCAAGCTTAGGGATCGTTTTATTCTGGTGGATGCACACTACGATCATCTTGGTAAATACAAAACCGCTCTCAGATATTACCCGGGTGCTGAAGATAATGCCTCGGCAGTTGCCGCGCTCTTACATGCCGGCAAGCATTTTGTTGAAGCGGAAGAATATAACGATAATGACCGCCGCTCACTGATCATCACCTGTTTTGATGCGGAAGAACCCCCTTTCTTTAATTCCGAGCACATGGGTGTGGAACACTTCTGTAAAGACTTCCCCGAGATCATTGAACGTATTGATCTGGCCATCATTCTTGATATGCTGGGTCATCGTATGGGCGAAGGCCGCGTTCCGGAAAAATTTCAGGAGATCTTTTTTGTGATCGGTGCAGAAAAATCCGGTGTGGGTGCCATTCTTGATGAAATGCAAATTGCGGTCAAGAATCTTTCGCCGATGCGCATGGGAGCTCATGCTATTCCGCCTTCGGGAGATTATATCCCGTTGCATAAATATGACCTGCCCTATTTATTTATGACCACCGGAAAATTTCGTCAATATCACACCTGTCAGGATACGGCTGAAAAATTGGATTATCCCAAGCTTGAGGGTGTCAGTAATTATCTGGCTTACCTTTTTACGGTTCTCGCCGAATCGCCTCAGGAAGCGTTTGTTTATGACCGACTGGGAGAAAATGACCTCGTAACCTTAAAAACTTTACAGGGACTTTTTGACCGGATGGAAGATAACGAGCAAAAGCCCAAAAAGCAGACCGTCTTTGACCACCTGCAAAAGCGTTTTATCGAGGGAGATGTTGGCAAGAAAAGCACCAAATTGGACAATATAAAAGATTTTCTAAAACATGCGCTCAAACAGGTTAAGAAAGATGGAAATCTCAATCATAATGAACGGTCGAAGATCACCTATTTGATCGATGTTGTTGCGAAGTATATGTATTAGAAGACGTAAAACGTGACTCGTGACTCGTGACTCGTGCGTGAACAATTATCACTCAGGAGCAAGCAGTGTAACCCCGACGGACGGAGGGGTTAAACAAGTAATAACCCGGGATGAAATCCCGGGATTTTTGCAACCAATAAAAAAATAACCCCGAGTTTATCGCTTGCCGGTCGTAGCTTTAGCGTAGGCTGGAGGGGTTGAACCGTTAATAGCCTTGGGTTAAAACCCAAGGCTACTGATATTTTTAGGCAGAATAAAATAATCAATCCGTTATTTGCTCAACCTTATCGATGCGACCGATAAACAGGATAGTTTTCGTGTCTTCCTCATGCAGTACCAGCAGGAAGGGTTTATTAAATTTCACGGCATCATTCTGATGTATGCCGAGATCAAGCATGATCACGGTTACCGCTGCCGCTTCCGCACCGGTCTCATTGACATTCAGAAAAGTATTATGAAGGATATTCCCGACGAACAGACCGCCTGCTTGCGTCATGCGGCTGACGTCCACACTTTGAAATATCTCCCCGGCGCCAAGTGCTTGAAAGGTTTTTTTTAAGCTATAATCACCTTCGATCATTAATTTCGGGAATGATAGATAAATACTTTCATTCTCCCGGTTATCCAGCCAGTCTTCCCAATCCTCAATATCCATATTCTCTACAAATTCGTCAATATCTCCCGAGGGCATAATCATGGTCATGGCAAAATTCGAATCGGCGGCAAAGGGCATGGTGACGACATCAACCATTTCATCATTATAATAAGGAACGGTTATAACCGTACCGCTGTTCATCATGTCACAAAGCGTTGTGGACCCGTCGGTCACATAAAAAGTATCCGGGTGGGTCATACAAGAATCAAAACCCAAAGAGAAGGGTGCTTTAAAATAAGTCGCATTCGCTAAAGCGATCACCGTAGCTAACAGATCGTTTCCCGTGACTATATCATCGATTCTACCATTAGTATTATCATATGCCCAGTCGTTGATCGTATCGGCGGCCGCAAAGGGGTCGCCTGCAAAATCCAGATCTGAAACGTCACTGGCGAAATAAAATTCCATGGCATCAACGTAGGGCGTCAGCAAGTCGATCCCCGTTTGATACCAGATCGCCTGTGCGAGTGAAAATTCCACTTCACTGCTCTGTTCGTAAAGGTAAGCTGCAAAATATTTATACATCGATTTGATCTGCAGATCCGTATAGGATCTCAGATACATCAGATTTTTCAGCAGAGTTTCGGTCGATCCGGCAGAACCGCTGTACAATAATCCCATGGCATAGGAAATACTGATGGGAGAAATAAAGGTATTGGCCGCACTGTCCATAGGATTGCCGGCCATAAACTTGAACATGTCCATTCCGAAGCGGTTTATGCAGCGGGCAAATCCATCGTAATCATCCATCACAATAAAACTAAAATCCATATAGCCGAAGTCGGAAAACTCATCATCTTCCAACACTTCTACAACTTCAGGAATAACCTGGGTTGTTGAATCCTTCAAAATAGTAAAAAGGAGAGGAAGCGGGTTTATGACAAGATCGGCTTTATCAGATCCGACTTTCGGCGAAACATACATCACGCTGTCATTCCCATTCATCACAATAAATTCTTCCAGACTGTATATCCCGGCATCCAGCTGCAAAAGCGATGACAAATACGTATCGTTGAAAAAAGAAAGCTGCAATACATCCGTCGTCATGCTGTTTTTTGTGCTCAGATATGTAATCTGCACATGATGCGGCGTGTTTTCGGTCAGCACTTTTGATAATTCTTGATTCGATACGCCAAATTGAGCAACTCCTTGTTGCGCAGTTTGATCTCCATCAAACCAGGAGCACGCAGAAAAGATCACGAGCACAATCAATAAAAGGCTCAGTTTTTTCATTTTTATTACTCCTTATGTTTAACAATAAATATTTTAGAGTTTAGGAAAGTAAATGTCAAGAAATAAATGGTTTGGGGGTTTTTAAAAAATGATTGGATCATAAAATGATCTATTTTATTTGATATTTAAATATCTTGCTTGATGGATTAATTTGGACGGGAAGAAAGAAATTTTGAAATAATGATTAGCAGGGGTGGACCCATGTGTCCACCCAGATATATAAATTATTACCTCTTAAAATAAACTTCCTGAAAATCAATATTGACGATCGAAAATTAAAAAAGGTGGACCCATGTGTCCACCCGAATATATTATTATCTTATACTGCCCAAATATTATTTTCCGTTATCATACTACTTCCATTTCTCTTTCCAATTTATAGGATTATCTTTTATGTATTCTCTATAAATATCAATCTCATATCCTTTTAATATCCTGTCATCAAATGATCTTTGCCATAGTCTTTTATGAAATTTTCTCCATCCTTTTTCTTTTACTCCCCGAATATATTCATTGGTGGTCATTGTTTTATACCATTGAATCATTTGAGAAAGATTTGGATTTGTATATGGGCGGATACTTGGGTCCGCCCCTGCATTCGAATTGATCATTTCTTTTCTGGTATTAGGAAGAATCTCTATTAAAAAATGATAATGATTTGGCATAATTATATATTCATGGCATTTAATTCCCTGAAATTTACCCCCTAATTTTAAATACCATTTTTCTAACATTCTCCCAGCATCATTTAAGATAATTTGAGAGTTTTTTGCTGCACCAAATATACATAAACGATTTTGAACAACATTAGTAATAAAATACCAGCCTCTTTTTGAATAATCATACCCTTTCATTCTCATAGAATTTCTGTTTCTCATGCAACAATATAATAAAGTATTTTATGCAATAAAAACCTGCTCGATACATCTGTGACACAGTTCACAAAAACATTTACAATTTTTCCCAATAACAACAAAAAAGCCCTTCTCTCGAAGGGCTTTTATCTATTCTCAAAACGTGTTAGCTCGAGTTACGAGTTACGAGTCACGCGTCACGAGTTACGTATTTTTAGTCTTGTTCAATTGCGGCCTGTGCTGCTGCAAGGCGTGCGATCGGAACGCGGAAAGGTGAACATGATACGTAGTTCATGCCAACACTATGACAGAATTTAACGGATGAGGGTTCACCACCATGTTCGCCGCAAATACCTACTTTAAGGTTTGGACGAACTGAACGACCTTTTTCTGTTCCCATTTTAACCAATTGGCCCACACCCTCTTGATCCAGTTTCTGGAAAGGATCGTCTTTAAGGAGGTGTTTTGCAAGATAGACCGGCAGGAATTTGCCTGCGTCATCACGAGAGTAACCAAAGGTCATCTGTGTCAGGTCATTGGTGCCGAATGAGAAGAATTCAGCGCGTTCGGCCACTTTATCAGCAGTCAATGCGGCACGAGGAATTTCGATCATGGTACCGACCATGTAATCGATCTTGTCGCCTTTTTCTGTAAAGATCTTTTCAGCCGTTGCGCGGATAATGTTTTCCTGCAGTTCGAACTCTTCTTTTGTTCCAATGAGGGGAACCATGATCTCAGGTTTGGCATCGATGCCTTTCGCTTTGCAATTTAAAGCGGCTTCGATGATGGCACGGGTCTGCATTTCAGTAATTTCGGGATAGGTGTTACCGAGACGGCAACCACGATGTCCGAGCATAGGATTAGTTTCTTCAAGTGAATCAACTTTGTCTTTAACTTCCTGAACTGAGATTCCCATTTCTTTAGCCATTTCTTCTTGATTTTCCGGTTCATGAGGTACGAATTCATGCAGAGGAGGATCAAGGAGACGAACCGTTACGGGGAGTCCGCTCATTGCTTCGAAAATGCCTTCGAAATCTTTCCGTTGATATGGCAGGATCTTAGCTAGGGCTTTCTTGCGGCCTTCGATATCTTCAGACAAGATCATCTCGCGGATCGCTTTGATTCTTTCACCTTCAAAGAACATATGTTCGGTACGAGTAAGTCCAATACCCTGTGCACCAAATCCACGTGCAACACTTGCATCATGAGGAGTATCCGCATTGGTGCGAACAGCCATCTTTGTATATTTATCACAGAGTGTCATTAATTCACCGAAATCGCCTGAGAGTTCAGGATCGATGGTCGGGATCTTTTCAGCGTAGACTTCACCGGTTGAACCGTTCAATGAAATCCAGGACCCTTCTTTATAAAGAGTACCGCCGATGGTCATGGTACGTTTTTTATAATCTATTTTTACACCACCGGCACCCGATACACAGCATTTACCCATTCCGCGAGCTACAACAGCTGCGTGAGAGGTCATACCACCGCGTGCGGTTAAAATACCTTCAGCAACATTCATGCCTTCGATATCTTCGGGTGAGGTTTCAATACGAACAAGAACAACTTTTTCGCCTTTTCCGGCCCATTCTTCGGCTTCATCAGCAAAGAATACAATTCGACCGGTCGCAGCACCCGGAGATGCCGGAAGACCTTTAGCAATGGATTTTGCTTTTTCCAATTCTTCAAGATCGAAGACAGGGTGAAGTAATTCATCTAATTTATTAGGTTCGACGCGCATAATAGCGGTCTTTTCATCTATTTCATTGTTCTTGACCATGTCCATGGCAATTTTGACCATAGCTCCGCCGGTTCTTTTACCGCCACGGGTCTGCAGTAACCAAAGACGACCGTCTTGAATTGTGAATTCAAGGTCTTGCATATCTAAATAATGGTCTTCCAATTTTTGTTGGATCGTATCAAGGTCTTTATAAGCGGCAGGCATTGCTTCTTCAAGTGAAGAATAGTTTGCTGCGCGATCTTCTTCAGTCACACCGGCTAGAACTGACCAGCGTTTTGAGCCTTCGAGCGTGATCTGCTGAGGTGTACGAACACCGGCTACCACATCTTCGCCCTGTGCATTGACCAAGTATTCACCGTTGAATATATCTTCGCCGGTTCCGGCGTCACGGGTAAAAGCAACACCGGTTGCTGAATTGTTGCCCATGTTACCATAAACCATGGCCTGGACGTTCACTGCGGTGCCCCATTCGTCTTTGAAACCGTTCATACGACGGTAGACTTTTGCTCGATCGTTGTTCCAGGAACCAAAAACAGCACCGATAGCTAACCAGAGCTGATCCCAAGGATTGGTCGGGAAATCATGTCCGGTTGTTTTCTTGACAGCAGCTTTAAAATTGGTGACCATTTCTTTAAGATCATCAACATCAAGTTCGGTATCTAATTCAACGCCTTTAGCTTCTTTAGATGCTTCAATGATCTCTTCAAAGGGATCAATATCTTCTTTATTTTCAGGTTTCAAACCGAGAACCACATCACCGAACATTTGAACGAAACGGCGGTATGAATCCCAAGCGAAACGTTCATTGCCTGATTTGACTGCGAGACCGGCGACAACGTCATCGTTCAAGCCGAGATTAAGGACCGTATCCATCATACCCGGCATAGAAACGCGGGCTCCGGAGCGGACTGAAATCAGCAGCGGATTAGCTGAATCGCCAAAGGTAGCGCCCATGACCTTTTCCATGTGTTTAATACCGGCTTCAACTTCCGGTTTGATCGTTTTAACTGTTGTATCTACGCCATCTTTATACCAAGCTGTACAAACTTCGGTTGTAATAGTAAAACCTGCAGGAACGGGAACACCAATGCGATTCATTTCTGCAAGGTTAGCTCCTTTTCCACCCAAAAGATTCTTGTCGGTTGCTTTACCGTCAGCTTTACCGGCACCGAATAAATAGACATGTTTCATTTTGCTTTCCTTTCTTTTTAAGCGTCGAAATATAGCCGATTCAGGTTCGAAATGCAAGCATGATAATTGACAATTGACAAAGGACAAAGGACAATTAGAATGCAATTAATACGGTAGGGGCTCAACATGTTGAGCCCGATTGTTTTGAGCAGTAAAATTAACTATAAACGATGAACGATGAACTATAAATGATAAATCTGTTCAACCCCGTCGGGGTTGGTTTTTCCTATGATACCAAAATCCCGGGATTTCATCCCGGGTTATGTATTGTTCAACCCCTGCGGGGTTGGGGAAAATGGAAATGATAGCGCCTATATTATTGTTGAACCCTTTCAGGGTTCTATTAGACCTTCCGGCTGGTGCCGGTTTAGCCGGTCTGCCGGATGGTCGAAGGGTTATATCCATAATTTCGACCAGCCAGCACATGTTTTTCAAACATTCGATCTGGCAGGTCATTTATAGGAATCCCGAAGGGATTCAACAACAATATATGCGTTCAACGACAAAAACACACAACCCCGAAGGGGTTGAACATTAAACTTTTGCGATACGCGAAAGATTAGTTTGAGATCAATTAATATTTAATTCATTAATATTTTTGAGAATCGCATTGACATAGAGGTCCTGATCCGCCAGCTGGCGGACAGGATGACTATTTTTTTATTGGGTATTAAAATCCCGGGATTTCATCCCGGGTTATGTATTGTTTAACCCCTTCATTCGTCGGGGTTAACTTATTATCATTTACAGTTCACTGAATCATGAATAGATGCTTCGACTACGCTCAGCATGACAGGTCAAGTGGTTTTTTATTGCTCACGTTTAACGTCCAACGAATCACACCGAGTCACGCGTTACGAGTTACGCGTTACGTCCTCTTAAATCTTCTATCCAGCTCATCTATCGTCAAATTCACGATGGTGGGGCGTCCATGCGGACAGGCATAGGGTGATTCGCACTGGAAGAGTTGATCAACCAGATTCTGCATCTCTACGGGTTCAAGTGAATCACCGGTCTTGATGGCCGCTTTACAGGAATAGGATGCCGCCATATTGTAGGTTTTGTTGTGACGGGATTCTTTGTTCTCGCGATAATTATCCAGGATCTCCAAAACGACCCGGCCTTCATCGATATTCCGCAGATCAGCGGGCACCGCTTCGATGAGTATGGTGTTCTTACCGAAAGCACGCAGGGCAAAGCCCAGGCTTTCGAATTCATTGACTACATCACCTAGCAGAGAAAAATCGTCAGGTGATAACTCCAAAGAAACAGGGAAAAGCAGTTGCTGAGACGCTTGCGCTGATGACGCCGTGAATGTCTTCAAGGCTTTTTCAAAAAGGATACGCTCATGCGCAGCGTGTTGATCGATCACAATGATGGCAGAGGCAATTTGTGCAAAGATATATTTATTGTGTGCCTGCCAGAGGGAGACGATCTTATCATGTCCGTTCGACTTGTGCTGCGTATGCTGTAAATTATTATTGAACTGCTCGATGCGTCGCGTTAAGGGATGATCATCCGGCAATGCGGGCGGTTCGGGTGGACGGTTCGCAGGCATGGTATTCAAGGGCATGCGTTGCTGCTCAGAAAATATATTTTTATAATGAGTGGCCTGCTGTCCGAACGACAGGGTTACCGGCGGACGATCCATACTGGGAACTACGCGCAGTGTATCTTTCAGGATATTTGCCACGCTGTTGCGGATAAAATGGTAGACCTGCCATTCGTTGCGGTATTTTATTTCGGTCTTTTGCGGATGTACGTTAACATCAATTTCCTGCGGCGGTAAAAAGAGCTTAAGAACAAAGAAAGGGTACTCCCCTTTTTCGATCATAGGAGTAAAAGCCGCGTAAACCGCTGAATTCATCAAGCGATCATTGACCAGTCGATTGTTCACAAATAAATATTGTTCTCCACTTTTCCTGCGCACGAGATCGAGTCCACCCACAAAACCATTCAGGCTCATGAAACCATCGTTACCTTCTACGGCGATAAGTTTTTGTTCATAATGAGGTGAAAATACATCTACGATGCGTTTTTTTAGATCGGAAGGATCAAGAATAAAGATCTCATTATCATTTGAAAATAATTGAAAGCGCAAATTCGGGTAACCGAGTGCAAATCGACGGACTATATCAATAATGTGACGATATTCCGTATTGGGCGATTTGAGGAATTTACGACGGGCAGGTATATTGTAAAATAAGCGCCGGACTGTGATGTGTGTGCCTTGTTTCATCGGCACAGGTTCCACGCTTTGGATCTCTCCCCCATTGATCAGCAATCGGCGACCTTCGGTACTGTCTTTCTGACAGGTCTGAGCATCCGTCATGGACACCGAGGCGATACTGGGAAGCGCTTCTCCGCGAAAACCAAGCGTCTTGATGTTTTCCAGATCATCAAGCTGGGCGATCTTGCTGGTGGCATGCTGTTCAAACGCCAACAACAGATCATCTTCGCTCATGCCCTCACCGTTATCCACGACCCGAATGACATCCTTGCCGCCGGTCTCAATGGAGATCAGAATATCCGTCGCACCGGCATCAATGGCGTTTTCCATCAATTCCTTTACGACCGATGCAGGACGTTGAATGACCTCTCCCGCGGCGATCTTATTGGCAAGCTGTTCGGATAATATACGGATTTTGGACAATTTTTCTCCTGAATTTAGAGTGTAAATTATAATTATTCAGGAGATATAAAAAGGAAAAACTTATTAACACAAAACAAGCCTGTCATCTTGAGCGGATCCGCCAGCTGGCGGAGGAGTCGAAAGATCTATTCATGATAAAGAAAACAATAAACGACGAACTCTCGCGTCATCCTGAACAACGTCAGGCTGAACTTGTTTCAGGCTTGTTTCAGCCCCGCCAGCTGGCGGGATCCCGTAGGGAGATCTCCGCGAGCATTGCGATACGCGAAAGATTGGTTTGAAATAGACATTTCTAATAGCTTTAATAAATTTTTTAGAATCGCATTCTCCGAGAAATCCCGGATCCTCGCTTCACCCAGGCTACGCAGGGCAGGCAAGCCCGGGATGACTATTATGGTGATTTTCGTTACGAATTATGAATTACCACGGCATTTATGCCGTGGGTATAAGATCAAAAACTTTCTGGGTTTTAACCCATGCCTTTTAATCATATTTATTGGGGTTAAAACCCCACATTGTAATATGTAATAGACCCCGAGCTAAAGCTCGGGGTAAGGCAATATCTATTCAACCCCTTCAGGGTTGTAAAAACTGAGGAAAAGTGCGCCTATATTGTTGTTGAATCCCTCCGGGATTCCTATAAAAGACCAGCCAGCTCGAATGTTTGAAAAACATGTGCTGGCTGGTCGAAATTATGGATATAACCCTTCGACCATCCGGCAGACCGGCTGAATCGGCACCAGCCGGAAGGTCTAAAAGAACCCTGAAAGGGTTCAACAACAATATAGACGTTCAACTACAAAAACTACAACCCTGAAGGGGTTGAACAATAATCTTTTGCGATACGCGAAAGATTGGTTTGAAATAGACATTTCTAATAGCTTTAATAAATTTTAAGAATCGCATTCTCATTGAGATCCTGAACCCCGATGTCCACCGGACATCGTTTCAGGATGACTAGGTTTGGGGGCTCACGGACATCCTTTCAGGATGACAGTTATTCCCATTTTCATTAGCACCGGGTTTAAACCCGGTGTTAGTGAAGCAAAGGCTTCTTCTTTACATATCACAAGAAGTTCTTTTGAGTGAACCATCATTTTACGAGACGCGATAAATCGCGTCTTTACATTTCGTTCTTATAATTACACTTACCCCGAATTATATTTGGTATTTTCAATATATTTCCTTAACATTAATCCCTTTAGGGTAGTATTTAGTTTATTATCGTCAATTTGCGAGGTAAAAAATGCTCAAGGAACAAAACATGGCGGTGCAGGAGAATTTGGAAGAGCGAAAAACCGCTATCCGCCGCGCGAAGCGTGTTGTTCTGAAATTGGGCACGAAAGTTCTTTTATCACATTACCAGAGCGGCGGAAAGAACGAGGAGATCCTGAAACTTATCGACGATATCGCCGCTTACCAAAAAAAGGGGTACGAGTTCGCGATCATCACCTCCGGAGCCGTGGGCTTTGGTATGGAGATGCTCGGACTTGAAGCCCGTCCCAATGACCTGAAGAAAAAACAGGCGCTGGCCTCCATCGGACAAGCTCTGCTCATGCAGAAATGGAACGAATTGTTCGCCTCGCGGGGATTGAACACCGGGCAAATTCTTGTCACTTACGACATCATCGAAAACCGAAAACGTTTCCTACATACCCGCGATTGCCTGCTCTCCCTTTTCCGCTACGGCGCCATTCCCATTATCAATGAGAACGATTCCGTCGCGGTCGATGAACTTAAATTCGGCGACAATGACAATCTGTCCGCGCTGGTCTCTTCGCTGATCGATGCGGACTTGCTGATCCTTTATACCGATACCGACGGACTCTTTAACAAAAACCCGCAAAAGAATGATGATGCCGAACGCATCGGCTTTCTTGATAAGATAGACGACAAAACCTTTGACCTGATCGAAGATAAAATAAATGCATTTTCGCTGGGCGGCATGACCTCTAAACTGCAGGCGGCCTTACGGTCCACGCAGGGCGGCGCGAATGTGGTCATTACCAACGGCTTTACACCCAAACTCAAAGCCATTCTACGCGGCGAAGATATCGGGACCTATATTCCAGCTGATCAAAAATTCCAGAGCAAGCGCAAACGCTGGATCTTTTTTAATCATCGCGTCAAGGGCAAGATCTATGTGGATGCCGGTGCTGTAAAAGCACTGGTCACCGGAAATAAGAGTCTGCTCCCCGGCGGTGTCCTTAGCGCCGAAGGCGTTTTCCAGGAAGGCGAGATCGTAGGTATTTACAACGAGGCGCATGAGATGATCGCAAAGGGCATCAGCTATTACAATTCCTGGGATGTCGAGCGCATCAAAGGACGGCGCACTGGAAATATTAAAAAATCAGAAGTTAAACGTTATTATGATGAAATCGTACATCGTGACAATATGATCATCATGCAAAACAAGGAGTCATAGATGGTACGAGAACTGGCACAAAAAACCCATGCTGCTTATCAGGCATTTTTAGAGACCGGGACAAGTGAAAAAAAGAACGCGATCCTGGCATCCATTGCCAAAGGGATTGAAGCAGCCCGGGAAGAATTGAAACATGCCAATCAAAACGACCTGAACATCGGGCGCGACAAGCACCTGACTGCTGCATTTTTAGACCGACTGGCATTGAATGATGCGCGTATTGACGGTATGATCCAATCCTGTCTGGAACTGATCGACCTGCCCGATCCCGTGGGCGAGATCTACGAAAGCTCTGTCCGTCCCGCCGGTTTTACCGTATCAAGAATGCGCGTTCCCATCGGCGTGATCGGTATTATATATGAAGCCCGTCCCAACGTGACCATCGAAGCCGCCACCCTGTGCATGAAATCGGGGAATGGCGTTATTTTGCGCGGTGGGTCCAATGCCTTCCATTCCAACATGGCACTGGTCAAGGTCCTTCAGGAAGCACTGAAAGAAAATGATGTGGATGAAAATCTTATCTCCTATCTTGGGACTACCGATCGTGCCGCAGTGAATGAATTACTGCAACAGGACGATCTGGTTCATCTGATCATTCCACGAGGCGGTGAAAGTTTGATCCGCTCGGTCGTCGAAAAATCCCGTATCCCAGTTCTGAAACATTATAAAGGCGTTTGTCATGTTTATGTGCATGAAAAAGCCGATCTGGATATGGCGACCAAAATCATCGTCAACGCAAAGGTTCAGCGGCCCGCGACCTGTAACTCCGCCGAGACCCTGCTTGTGGATGCCAAGATCGCCAAGAAATTCCTGCCTAAAGCGCTGGCGCAATTGCAAGCAGCCGGTGTTGAGATTCGCGGTTGTGCCAAGACCATCATGATCTACGACAAAGAGGTCATTCATGCCAATGAAGACGATTTCTACGCCGAATTCCTCGATCTTGTCATCGCCGTAAAGGTGGTGGAAAATCTCGACGACGCCATTGCACACATTAATCAATACGGCTCCGCTCACACGGATGCCATTATTTCTCAAGAAAAAACAGCCACCGAGCACTTCATCCGGAATGCCGATACCGCTTCCGTCATTGTCAACGCCAGCACGCGTTTGGCCGACGGAGGCGTCTACGGTCTGGGTGCAGAGATCGGTATTTCGACCGATAGATTGCATGCAAGAGGACCTATGGGACTTAGGGAACTGTGCACATATAAATGGATTGTGACAGGACAAGGACATATTCGCGAATAAATTTCTTTTGCAGAAAATCATTTGTGTAGGAGTTCGGGGTTCGGAGTCTTTGAATAATGAATCATGAACAATTGAACATTCGAACAATCGAAGTTTAATTCAGAAATTGAATGATCGAATGTTCGGTGTTCGATATTCAGGGTGGATTGTGCTTGGTGCAGGGCACCTGCGCAATTGACAATTGACAGAGGACAATTGACAATTAATATTTTTGTTAAACGTAGGGGTTGGACATGTCCAACCCTTTTATTTTGTGTGTTAAATATCTTTAAGAATCGCATTCTCATAGAGATCCTGATCCGTCAGCTGGCGGACCACCGAACATCGTTTCAGGATGACGACCTTGGACTGTCATCCCGAGTCCCGATGTTTCGGGAAGGGATCTATTTATAATACTTAAAGTTTATAAGTGCACTGTTCAACCCCTCGACAAGCTCGGGGTTGTAGAGATGTTTGGGGTTAACATTCCCGGGATTTCATCCCGGGTTATTTTACGTTCAACCCTTCGACAAGCTCAGGGTTGAAACCTTCAAAATATTTTAACCCCGACTTTATGGAGGGGTTGAATTAGAATTACCCGGCATGAAATGCCGGGACATTGACACTACTAAAAAAACAACCCCGAGCTTGTCGAGGGGTTGAACAATTCTATTAAACATTTGTATCATGACAAGATAGAGATCCTAAACAAACCCTCTACAGGCCCCGAAGCATCCATTAGACTACCAAGTCCCCAAAAAAGCATTAAATTATAATGTTTAGAATCCTACATGGCGGAGTTGAGCAAGTCTATCCGAAGTTCATTGCTATCGAGCTAATTCCCCGATTAAGACCCAACCC